>Ga0335073_10001436_pt1 | contig 31848 bp, 31 predicted proteins | sample Lox_Sample_22_FD_207093 | JGI IMG/M metagenome (GOLD analysis project Ga0335073, IMG submission 207093) | Soil microbial communities from Loxahatchee National Wildlife Refuge, Florida, United States - Lox_Sample_2.2 | ecosystem: Environmental > Terrestrial > Soil > Wetlands | place: USA... | reverse complement strand
GGAGGGCCGCCGCCGGCGGCGGCCCTCCTTCGCGCTGCTGAAGACATTTCGACGACAGTCAAGTGTGCGGTCGCCGCCGCAGGAAGAACGAAAAATGCGCGGAGATGCGGCTCAGGTCGCCTTCCAGGGCGTGGTTTTCTTCAATGAATGCATCCTCCGGATTGCGCCGTACTTCAACCGGGCTATTTTCTATTCGTCCTCCTGGGACGACGCCGGGGACGGGTCGAGCTGATACCAAACGCGGACCAGGGTAGTCGATGCGCGGAGTTCCCTAGACGGCGCGGCCGGCAAGCACGTCTGCCGGCAGGATGACGTTGAGGGAGCCGGAGCGGAAGCCGGCACAATCCAGAGTCACATATTGATAGCCGGCCTGCTTGAGAGCGGCCGTGATGGCGTCGAGCATTTCCATGGCGAGGGCGTGGGGCAGCTCGGTGCGGGCGATCTCGACGCGGGCCAGGTTGCCGTGGTGGCGGACGCGGAACTCGCGGAAACCTAACTCGCGAAGGCCGTCTTCGGATTTTTCAATTTGTTCGAGGACTTCGCGGGTGACGGTGCGGCCATACTCCACCCGGGAAGAGAGGCAGGGCGCGGCCGGCCGGTCCCAGAGCGGGTAGCCGGCGGCCCGGGCGAGGGCGCGGATTTCGAGCTTGGTGAGGCCGGCTTCGGCGAGGGGCGCCAACACTTCGTGTTGTTGCGCTGCTCGCTGGCCGGGGCGGAAGTCGCGGGTGTCGTCGGCGTTCATGCCGTATGCGATGGTCGGGAAGCCGAGGTCGGCGGCGAGGGACTCCATGACGTCAAAGAGCTCGTCTTTGCAGTGGAAGCAACGGTCGGCGCCGTTGCGGGCGTACTCGGGGCGGTCGAGCTCCCCGGTTTGGACGATGCGGAGCGGCATGGCGAGCGAGGCGGCGAAGGCGCAAGCGTCGCGCATATCGCGGCGGGCCAGCGAGGGTGAATCGGCGAGGACGGCCAACATGACCTGGCCGAGGACGCGGTGGGCGGTGGCGGCGAGAAAGGCGGAGTCCACACCGCCGGAGTAGGCGACCATGAGGCTGCCGAGCGCGGCGAGACGGGATTCGAGGGCGTGGAGTTTGGCGGCGACTTCGGGGGTGACGGCGAGGGAGTTTTCGGACGAGGGCTGCGCGGCTTGGAACTCCGATGGATGCGAGGGTGCGCCGGCGGCCATGCGGCAATTATACCGCTCTGGAGACTCCGCTACTCGATGGCGAAGACAGCGTAGACAGTGGCACTGCGGGTGACCTGGTTGGGCTCGACGGCTGGTGGTTGCGCTGGCTCGGCGCTTTTCGACATAAACATGGTGTGGGCGACGAACGGCCTTGGAAGCAAGGGAGAGAGCTGGTTACTGACGTAGATAAGCGAGCCGAGGCGGACGCCCATGCCTTTGGACAGCTCCGCCGCATCGGCGCGGGCGCGGGCGGCGGCCTTTGCGAGAGATTCATCGGCGAGGGCCGGGTCGTCCTTGACGGTCCAGTCAATGTCGCCGCTGTTGTTGGCGCCGGCAGTGACGGCGATGTCGAGGATCTCAGCAGCGCGGGTAGGGGTGGTGCGGACGGTCCACTGCTGCGAGAAGCGGAACCTGTGGGATTTGGGCTCGGTGTAGTCGGGCTCGAGGTATTGGGACTGGCTGCGGATATCGGCGAGGGCGACGTCGGCCCGCTTGAGGGCATCGAGGATGGCGTTGGAGGTCTGGGCACCGCTGGCGTAGGCGTCTTTGGCGCTGGCGGGCGGGGTGGAAAAGCCGATGTGGAGGATGGCGAGGTCGGGCTCGACGATAACCGTTTCAGTTGCCGTGACGGCGAGGGTGCGGTTGGTGGAGTCGATCTTCAGCTCCGGCGGGGCGGGCTGCTGGGCCAAGATTGCGGGCGCGATGGACAGAAGAGCCGTGACGGCGAAGATCCGAATGGTGTGCATGGCGATCTCCTTGAAAGGTCTTTTCGCGGCTGGCGGACGATAGACGCACCTGAGGCGCGGATCAGTGCAGGTTGGATGCGTACTCTGCGCCGAAGCGGCGGAGTTTTTCGATGGTGGCGGCGGCCTGACCGGAGTCGATGGCTTCGGCGCCCATGGCTACGCCTTGTTTGAGGTCGTCGGCGAGGCCGGCGGCGACGAGCGCGCCGGCGGCGTTGAGCAGTACGATGTCGCGTCGGGCGCCAGGGATACCGGTGAGGACGTCGTAGAGCAGGGCACGGTTGGTTGCGACGTCACCGCCGATGAAGTCCTCAAGCCTGGCGCGGGGCAGGCCGGCCATCTCCGGGGTGATGCGGGCGGCTTTGAGCGAGGTTTCGCCGTCCGCGGATTCTTCGACGCGGGCCACGACGGACTCGCCGGTGGTGGTGAGCTCATCGATTCCATCTGTTCCATGGACGACGAAGGCGCGCTTGGCGCCAAGGGTGGCCAGAGTGCGGCCAACAAGGAGCACCCTGCCGGGAGCGAGGACGCCGATGAGCTGGGTGCGCGCGCCGGCGGGGTTGGTGAGCGGGCCGCAGAGGTTGAAGATGGTGCGGAAGCCGAGGGCGCGGCGCAGCGGGTTTACGGCCTTCATAGCGGGATGATAGAGCGGCGCGAAGAGGAACATGAAGCCGGTCTCGCGCAGGCAGGCGACGGCGAGCTCCGGCGGGAGATCGATGGGGACGCCGAGGGCCTCGAGGACGTCGGCGGCGCCGCAGCGGGAGGTGATGGCGCGGTTGCCGTGCTTGGCCACTTTGGCGCCGGCGGCGGCGGCGACCAGCGCTGCGCCGGAAGAGATGTTGAAGGTGAGCGGGCCGCCGCCGCCGGTGCCGACCACATCGACAAGTTCTTCGCGCTCCTCGGTCGCCAGCGGGACAGGGGTGACGCGGGCGCGCATGACGTCGACAAAGCCGGCGAGCTCCGGGGCCTGCTCGCCGCGCGTGGCCATAACAGCGAGGAGCGCAGCGGTTTCAACTTCGGGCGCTTCGCCGGCGAGGATTTGCTCGAGAACTTGGGCGGCCTGCTCGCGGGTGAGTTGAGCGCCGTCTTCGGCGAGCGGTTTGAGGAGCTCCTTCAACAGGGCCATATCTTCATTATGGTAACGGCGGGGGCGTTGATCACGGTGTAAGACGCGGGTTTGCCCCACCTTTGGGCGGCAAGATAGGATGAAGTTGCCGCTGCTGCGGTCTAGCTGGCAGGTCGCACTATGGACCCGGCGCCGAAATCCCCTTTTCAACAGCGGACGGGGCGGCTCAATCCACATGAAAATTCAGGCCACATGAAAATTCACGAGTATCAGGCAAAGGAAATCCTGGCGAAGTACGGCGTGCCCGTGCCCAGGGGCGAGGTGGCTAACACGCCGGAAGAAGCTTCGGCGGTGGCCCGCAAACTGTTTGCCGAGGGCGCCTCGGGCGTGGTGGTGAAGGCGCAGATCCACGCGGGCGGACGCGGCAAGGGCGGCGGCGTGAAGGTGGCCCGCACGCGCGACGACGCCGAGACACACGTGAAGAACATCCTGGGCATGCAACTGGTGACCCACCAGACGGGGCCGCAGGGGCAGAAGGTGCAGCGCCTCCTTATCGAGGAGACAGCGGCGATCGACCGCGAGCTGTACCTGGGAATCGTTCTCGACCGCGCCACGGGCAAGCTGGTGTTTATGGCTTCGCAGGCCGGCGGGATGGAGATCGAAGAAGTGGCAGCGAAGACGCCGGAGGCCATCTATAAAGAGACCATCGATCCGGCGGTAGGCTTCGGAGCGTGGCAGGCGCGGAAGCTGGCCTTCGCGCTGGGATTGAAGCCCACGCAAATCAACCAGGCAGTGAGCTTCTTCCAGCACCTCTACAAGGCGTTCATTGAAACCGATGCTTCGCTGCTCGAGATCAATCCCTTCATTACGACCAAGGACGACAAGCTGTTCGCGCTGGACGCGAAGATGAACTTCGACGACAACGCGCTCTTCCGGCATCCGGAGATCAAGGCGCTGCGCGACACGGCTGAGGAAGACCCGCTGGAGGTGGAAGCGAGCAAGTACGCGCTCAATTACATCAAGCTGGACGGATCGATTGCCTGCATGGTAAATGGCGCGGGCCTGGCGATGGCGACGATGGACATTATTCAGTACGCCGGCGGCAGCCCGGCGAACTTTCTGGACGTGGGCGGCGGCGCGACGCAGGAGCAGATCGAGCACGCCTTCGAAATTCTGCTTTCGGATGCCCATGTGAAGGCGATCTTCATCAACATCTTTGGCGGCATTCTGCGCGTGGACCGGCTGGCGACGGGCGTGGTGGCGGCGGCGCGGAATCTGAATGTGAAGGTGCCGATCGTGCTGCGGCTGGAGGGGACAAACGTCGAGGAGGGCCGGCAGATTCTGAAGGAATCGGGATTGAACTTCCAGGTGGGCGCAACGATGAAGGAAGCGGCGGAACTTGTCGTGAAGGCAGCAGCGGGGGTGGCAGCATAATGGCAGTCTTAGTTGATAACAACACGCGGCTCATCGTTCAAGGCCTTACGGGCAAAGAAGGCACCTTCCACGCTAAGGGCTGCGCGGAGTACGGCACCAACGTGGTGGGCGGAGTTACGCCGGGTAAAGGTGGCACGACGCACGAAGGCTGGCCCGTGTTCAATACCGTGTCGGAGGCCGTGGAGAAGACCGGCGCCAACGCGACGATGATCTTTGTGCCGCCGCCGTTTGCCGCTGACGCGATTCTCGAGGCCGAAGACGCAGGGATTCCGCTGATCGTCTGCATTACCGAGGGAATTCCGACGCTGGATATGGTCAAGGTGTGGGCGAAGCTGAAGACCTCGAAGTCGCGGCTGATCGGGCCCAATTGCCCTGGGGTGATCTCGCCGGGGATGGCCAAGATCGGCATCATGCCGGGGCGGATTCACAAGCAGGGGTCGGTGGGGATCGTATCGCGGTCGGGCACGCTGACTTACGAGGCCGTGCACCAGTTGACGCAGCGCGGGATCGGCCAATCGACGGCGATCGGCATCGGCGGCGACCCGATCATTGGGACGACGCACATCGACGCTCTGCGGCTGCTCAATGACGATCCTGGGACGGAAGCGATCATCATGATCGGCGAGATCGGCGGCACCAACGAAGAGGCCGCGGCGGCGTACGTCAAGGAGCACGTGAAGAAGCCGGTAGTCGGGTTCATCGCCGGGCAGACTGCGCCTCCGGGGCGACGGATGGGCCACGCGGGCGCGATCATCTCGGGCGGGCAGGGCACGGCGCAGGACAAGATGAAGGCCATGACCGCAGCGGGCATTCACGTGGTGGTGTCGCCGGCGGAGATTGGCGAGACGCTGGCAAGGGCGATCGGCAAAGCATAGCCGTGGCCGCGCACCAGGGCTTCAAACTACTTCAGGAGTAACACAAGTGGCGCAACGCACGTTCAGCATCGTCAAGCCGGACGCGGTCCGCAAGGGCTACACCGGGGCCATTCTGGCCGAGATTGAAAAGGCCGGGTTCCGGCTTGTGGCTATAAAAAAGCAGTCGATTTCAAAGGAACAGGCCGAGGGGTTCTATTACGTTCACAAAGAGCGGCCGTTCTTCAACGATCTTTGCGCATTCATGTCGTCGGGGCCGCTCTTCCTGATGGTTCTCGAGAAGGAGAACGCGATTGCGGACCTGCGCAAGCTGATGGGCGCCACCAATCCCGCCAACGCCGAAGAGGGAACCATCCGCAAGAGGTTCGCCGGGTCGATCCAGGAGAACGCGATTCACGGGTCGGACGGCGAGGAGACCGCGGCCTTCGAGATCGGCTACTGGTTTGCTGGGTACGAGCTGCTTTAGAGACAGTGATCAGCGGTCAGTGGTCAGCGATCAGCGAATGAGAAAACCAGATGATGGTGCAGATTGAGGGGCCGCGCTCAGGCGAAGAGGTCGTCGAATTTTCGCTTTAATTCTGCCATCTCCCGGCGTAGGGCGGCTACAGCGGCTTCGAGTTGCGCGATGCGGTCTTGCTGGCCGGATGCATCGCCGGCAATTGGCGCGGGCGCAAATTCCGATGTGTGAATTGGCGGCGCCGCTGAAACTGACGGCGTGGCCGGAAAAAGCGCGGCCGGAACCGGCAGTGACTCCACCGGCCCCGAGAGCAGATGCGAGTATCGCGCCTCCTTGGTTCCCGGCTGGCGCGGCAGGACGGCGGCGAGCGGCGGCTCGCGCTCCGCGAGCTTTTGCAGGCCGGCGAGCACGTCGGCGATCTCTTCGAATACTTGCATGCGCTCGGCGCGCCCGCGCAACTCCCCGGGCGTTTGCGGGCCGCGCAGCAACAAAACGCAAAGCAGCGCCGTTTCCGCGCGGCTCAGGTTGAAGGCCTCGCCCAGCCAGTGCTCGTACTTGGCGACGCGGCCGTCGGCGGAGCGGGCGCGGCCGGCCAGGCGCAGGTCTTCAAGCCCATGGAGGGCCTGCCGGGCGTCGTCTTCGTCGAGGTTCATGACCGGCTCGCGGTTCGAGCGCTGGTTCGAGGCGTTGAGCAGGGCGTTCATCGAGAGCGGGTAGTACTCGGGGGTGGTGACTTCTTTTTCGAGGAGCGATCCGAGGACCCGGGCCTGGGCCGGAGTGAGCTTGATGGGACCATCGAGCGGCATGGGTCTATTGTGACATCGCGCGGCGGAAAGAATGATTAAGCCGGATCTTCGGTTTCTCTGCGACGGGTGAGCCAGTAGTAGACGAGCGGGGTGACAACCAGGCTGAGGACCATGCTGATCGCGAGGCCGCCGATGACGGCGATGGCCAGCGGCTTGAGCATCTCGGAGCCGGAGCCGATGGCGAAGGCGAGGGGCAACATGCCACAGACGGCGGCGAGGGCGGTCATGGCGATGGGGCGGAGGCGGCGCTGGGCGGCGTTGAGCATGGCCTCCCTTGGAGGCGCGCCTTCGGCGCGGTACTTTTCGTCGGCGTCGAGGAGCAGAATGCCGTTTTTGGCGACGATGCCGATGACCATGATGAGGCCCATGAAGGAGGCCACGTTGAAGGTGGTTCCGGTGACGAGGAGGGCGAAGATGACGCCGGAGATCGAGAGGATGGAGGAGGCGAGGATGGCGATGGGGGCGGGGAAGTTGCGGAACTCGGTGAGGAGGACACCGAAGACGAGGACGAGGGCGAGGAGAAGGACCTGGAGGAGGTCGCGGAAGGACTTCTGCTGTTGCTGGTAGGTGCCGCCGTACTGGACGCGGGCGTTGGGCGGCAGGTGCAGAGCGGCGACGGCCCGCTGCACGTTGGCCATGACCCCGCCGAGGTTCGAGCCTTCGAGGTCGCCGGTGACGGTGACGAGCTGCTGGAGGTTTTCGCTGAGGATCTCGGTTTGGGGCGGCAACTGCTGGATGGTGGCCAGCGAGCCGAGGGTGGCGAGGTGGCCGGAGGCGCTATTGAAGACCGTATCGCGAATGGCCTGGAGCGAGGAGCGGGTCTCAGGGCCGAGGCGGACGCGGATGGTGTAGGGGCGGCCGTCGACGATGGCGGGATCGGTGGTGGGCAGGCCGTCGAGGATGGCGGTGGTGTCTTCGGCGATCTCGGCGGGCGTGAAGCCGAGACGGGCAGCCACCTGGGGATCGATCTGGAGGTTGGTGGCGGGGCCGCTGACGGTGTTGTCGATACCGTTTTCGACGTCGACGACGCCGGGGACTTTGGAGATGGCGTCGGCGACTTCAGGGGCAAGCTGGTCGAGCTGATTTTGATTGGGGGAAAAGATTTTGACCTGGATGGGCTCGGGGGCGTTGGAGAGGTCGTTGATGTTGTCCTGAAGGATCTGGGTGAGCTCGATGTCGAGTTGAGGGTCCGCGGCCTTGATGCGGGCGCGGGCCTCATCCATCACCTCCCACACGGAGCGGCTGCGGTTGGCTCTGAGCTTGACCGTGAAGTCGCCGGTGTTGGCTTCGGTTACCGCGGCCAGGCCCATCTGCAGGCCGGTGCGGCGCGAGGTGTTCTGGACTTCGGGGATGGAGCGGAGGATGCGCTCGACGTCTTCGAGGACGCGGTTGGTCTCGGCGAGGGAACTGCCGGGGGGCATGACGTAGTCGAGGATGAAGCCGCCCTCGTCCATCTCGGGCAAGAGATTGGTGCCGAGGGCTTTGAATCCGGCGTAAGTGCCGACGACGAGCAGCAGGCAGGCGGCAACGAGCCAGAGGGGCTTGGCGAGGGCCCAGTCGAGGACGCGGCGATGGAAGCGGAGGACGCGCTGGAGCAGGCGGCCGGCAGTGTGATCGCCCGCGGTGTGATTATGGTCCTCGGCCTTGCCGGCGCGCTCGCGCAAGAGCATGAAACTGAGGCCGGGGGTCCAGGTGAGCGCCAGAGCGAGCGAGGTGAGGAGCGCGGCGGTCATGGTGATGGCCAAGGCACGGAAGAAGGAGCCGGTGACGCCGGTGACGGAAACAAGCGGCAGGAAGACGACGACGGGCGTAATGGTCGAGCCAATGAGAGGCTTGGTGAGCTCCTGGAGCGCTTTGCGCACGGCTTCGGTGCGGGACTCGCCCGAGTCGCGATGGAGAACGATGTTTTCGACCATGACGATGGCGTCGTCGATGACGAGGCCGATTGCGGCGGCGAGCCCGCCGAGGGTCATGAGGTTGAAGCTTTCGCCGATGGTCCACAACGCGAGGATGGTGACGGCGACAGTGACGGGAATAACGAGGCCGGCAATGAGGGATGAGGTCCAGTCGCGCAGGAAGAGGAAGAGGACGGCGCAAGCGAGGATGAGGCCGATGACGATGGCGTCGCGGACGCTGGAGATGGAGGCGCGCACGAGTTCGGACTGGTCGTAAAAGGGCTGGAGCTTAACGTCGGGTGGGAGCTTGGTTTGGAGGGTCTTGATTTCGGCGGCTACGGCATCGGCAACGGCGACGGTGTTGCTGGTGGGCTGGCGGGTGATGTTGAGGAGCACGGCAGGCTGGCCGTTGGCGGTGACGGTAGTGTAGACGGGCTGGACTGAGTTTTCGACGGTGGCGAGGTCTGCGACGCGGACGGGAGCACCGGCGGGGGTGGTTTTGACGACGAGCTGGCGGAGCTGGTCGAGGTCGTGGACCTGAGCGTTGACGAGGCCGAGAATGAGCTGGTGGTCGGCGTCGTAAAGGCCGGGCGAGTCGACAATGTTGGAGGCCTGGATGGCGTTGACGAGGTCAAGGATGGTGACGCCGGCGTTGCGCATGAGGGCGAGGTTGGGGGTGACCTGGAACTCGGGGACCTGGCCGCCCTGGACGACGACCGTGCTGACGCCGGGGACGCGGTTGAGCGGAGGCTTGAGGTCGTAGGTGGCGATCTGCCAGAGGTGCGTCTGTGGAACGGTATCGGAGGTGAGGCTGTAGCCGAGGATTGGGAACGTGGCAAAGGTGAGCCGGTGGGTGGTGATTTGCGCCGTGGCGGGGAGGGACGAACGGACTTGTTCAAGTGCGGCGTTCACGAGTTGAAGCGACTGGACCATGTCGGCGTTCCAGTCGAAGAAGAGGTCGATCTCGGCCTGGCCGCGGCTGGTGATGGAGCGGACGGTGACCAGGCCGGGAACGGAGTTGACGGCTTCTTCCATGGGCCGGGTGATGGTGACCTGCATCTGCTCAATGGGCGTGACGCCGTTATCGACGCCGATGACCACGCGGGGGAAGTTGGTCTGCGGTAAGACGGCGATGGGCACACGGAAGGCGAGATAGACGCCGGCGACGGTGAGGACGGCGGCGAGAAAGAAGATGGTGTGGGTGGAGCGGGCGAGCCAGAAGGGCGATTGCGCGCCGGGATCTTCGATGGGCATCAGTTGTCGCCTCCGCCCATGCTGGTGTTGGGAGCAGGAAGATCGGCGCGCTCGACTTTGACCTTGGTTCCTTCATCGAGGCCGTAAGCGCCGATGCTGATGACGAGGTCCTGCGGGGTGAGGCCGCTGGTGATCTGCGCTTCGTTGGCGTTGACGATGCCGAGTGTGATGGGCTTCTTGGTGGCCGCGCAGTCGGGGCCCACAACCAGCACGAACTTGCTCTGGTCGGCAGCGGTTTGAATGGCGGAGACGGGAATCGTGAGTGCGCCGGGAACGGTCGGGCCAGTGATAGTGGCTTTGACGGGGGTTCCGACTTTGAGGGCGCCGGTTTTATTGCCGATCCTGAGCCAGATTTCGACGGTGGTGCTGCCGGGATCGAGGGCGGGGCTGATGAGGGAAACCTTGGCGGGAACGGGATCGGCGAGGCCGGGGACGGTTACCGTGGCGTCGTTGCCGACTTTGAGCTGCTGGGCGAGGCTCTGCGCGATGTGGGCCTTGGCGATGAGCGTGGAGGTGTCCATGACGGTGAGCAGCGGCGTGCCGGAGGTGGCGGTTTCGCCGGCGAAGAGGGGACGGTCGGTGACGACGCCGTCGATGGGGCTGCGAATTTCGGAGTAGCCGACCTGGGCTTCCGCGCCTTCGTACCTGCCCTTCGCTGAGGTGAGCTGACCCTGCGCCTGTGCCAGGGCGGCCTGGCGGGTGACGCTGCGCACGAAGTCGAGGTGCTTCTGGGCGGTCGCGTAGGCGCCTTGGGCCTGGACGAGCGTGGCCTGGGCGGAGTCGAGGTCCTGGCCGGGGATGGCGCCCTCGGCGAAGAGTTTTTTGCGGCTGTCGACGATGTTCTGGTCAAGCTGGAAGGTGGCTTTGGCCTGGGCGGCGGCGACCTCGGCGGCCTGGAGTTCTTCGGGAATCTGGGATTTGGTGGCCGTGGCATAGGCGGCCTGCGCGGCCATGTAGGCGCCTTTGTTGTCGAGCGCGGCAGCGGTGAGGTCGTTGTTTTCGAGGACGGCGAGGAGCTGGCCTTGATGGACCTTGGAGCCGCGCTGGACATAGAAAGCTTTGACGGGGGCGGTGATCTTGGGATCGATGGCGGCCTGGGCGACCGGGGTGAGAATCGCATCGGCGACGACCTGGACGGCGATGGGGCCGCTTTGGGGATGGACGGCCTGAACGGGGACTTCGACTTCAGGCGCGGCTTGTTTTTTGCAGCCGGCGAGCAGAAGGGCCGGCAGCGCCAGCGCGCAGGCCATGAGCAGGCGCTGGCTCGTGAAGGCAGGCGCCCATGTTCCCGTCCAAAGTACGCACGACTTCTGGACGTTCGAGTTTATACGCAGCGATTGCCGATCCCAGGTCTCAGAATCGAGACCCTTCGACAAGCTCAGGGCAGGCTCAGGGCAGGCCTTCGACAAGCTCAGGGCAGGTTCTGGAGCACCATTTGTGAGGCAGGAACAGGCGGTCAAAGACCTAACACTCGTTTTCATCATAGTGATCATTTTCATTGCGATCATGGAATCACATGGTTCCCGTAAGAGTTTGCAGGGCGGCAAGCGCGTTTTCATAGCGGACGCGGCCATCTTCGCGCGCGTTTTCGGCGGCCACGTAGGAGTTCTGCGCGTCCACGACCTCGAGCACGAGAGCGTCGCCGCCTTCGTAGGCCAGCCGGGTCAGGCGCAGGCTCTCGGCCGCGGTCTTCACGCTCAAGTCGAGCGAGGCGAGATCGTCGCGCGCGGTCTGGGCTTCGGAGTAGGCCTCGTGCAACTGCGCGATCAACTGGCGCTGCGTGGCGCTCAGAGCAGCCCGCGCCAGGTCGCGGCGAATCTCGCTCTGCTTGACCTTGTGCTCGGTCGAAAGCCAGTCCCAGATAGGGAAACCCATCGTGAAGCTCGTCGAGTAGCCCAGGTTACGCGCCTGCAAGCCAGCAGAAGGGCCACTGGCGAGGAGTGGACCATTGACGGCGAATTCATTGGCGTCAATACCGTAAGTCACGTTTAGCCCCAGCGTGGGCAAAAACGCCGCGCGAGCCGACATCACGTCAGCTTTGCTCACGTCCAGAGCGGCCAGCGCGCTCTTCAGCTCGGGATTGTTTTTGGCTGCGGCCTGCTCGACGTCGGCGAACGGGGCCAGCGGGGCGACAGTCGCATCGGCTTTGAGCGTATAAGGCGTGAGGGGGTCGGCGAAGAGCAGGACAGCCAGATCGAGCCGGGCTTTTTCGGCGGCTGCTTTAGCGTCCTGCATCTCGCGCCAGCGCTGCTGCTCGGTGAGCTGGGCCTTGATCACGTCGGCGCGCGCGGCCTCACGCTCGTTCTCGCGCTTGGTGGTGAGGGCGGTGAAGTTCGCGGCGTCCTTATAGGCGCTCTCCGCGACGGCCCGCTTGCGGTCCGCGGTGAGCGAACCGTAAAAAAGATCGGTGACGGTAACGACGAGGCCGCGGCGTGCGATTTCAAGCTCCGCGCGCGCCATCGCCGCGGAAGCGTCAGCGCGATGGACTGCGGCCAGCCCCGTCAGGCTGAGTGTTTCATCTACGATCCCTTGGGCAATGTACTCGCGCGGTCTCGAGTCGTTAGCGACAAATCGGGGCAAAGGCGCCGAAGGCTCGCCCGCATCGCCTTCGGTGGCGATTCCGTTGGGTTGCGTGTAGATGCCCTCGCCGTAATAGCGCGCATTGGGCAAGAGGCCGGCGCGGGCGATGGAGCGGTCAAGCTGCGAGGACTGGCTGGCGGCTCGTGAGGCCGCGTAGGCCGGCTCGCTCGATTCGGCGCGGCGGATGGCTTCGTCGAGGGTGATGACGATGGGCAGCTGCGGGGCTGGAGCGGCGGAGGCAGCGGGAGCGGATGAAGTTTGACCGCCGGCCGGAGCCGCAGCCAGTGCAGCAAGCATGAGGAGCCAAAGCGCGCTCGCTAAAGGCGGGAGGTGACCGCGCCCGGGATGTGCGCCTGCGACGTTCTGCGTATTCACACTTGGAAGCATACAAAGGGAACCTTAATTTCGTCTGAGACAAAAGATAAAAACGGCTATCTCTTGAGACGCGGGCGCCGTGGATCGGTATCGTGGCGGGGCTCGGGCCAGTTGCAAGAAGGCGGCATGAATCTAAGGCAGCGCCGTTGGGCGAGTGCACTGCGATTTTTCATTGCAATTCATTGCCCGCGCAGCCGTTTGCCTCTGCGATACTGAATGGTGATGCCGATCGAGGACCTTGAACAGGCTGCCCAAAAGATTGCCGGATTCCTTTCCACGCTGAATCGACTCGGGGGAATGCGCCTGAAGTACCGCATCACGGCGGGCGACGGCGCGCGCGATCCGGAAGGCCTTGAAGCTCGCCAGATCTACGTGGAGCTGGCCGGGCCCGACGTGCCGCTGGTGGTGCAACACAACGGCGAGCTGCTGCGGGCGCTCGAGACTATCGCCGCGCAGATTCTGCGCCTTGAACAGCGCGAGCACGACCTGGTGAGCTTTGACGCCGACAACTTTAAAGCGCTGCGTGCGCAGGAGCTGCGCATGAGTGCCGAGACTGCGGCTGAGAAGGTGCGGTCGACAGGCGTGCCGTACGCCTTTCCTCCCATGAACAGCCGTGAGCGGCGGCTGCTGCACCTGGCCTGCCGGTCGCTCGAAGGCATCGAGACGGCGAGCAACGGCGAGGGGCAGGACCGGTTTCTTGTGGTCTATCCGGCGGGGAAGACGGACCTGCCTTTTACGCCGCCGGTGAAGCCGAGAGGGTTCGGACATAGGTAGGCGGCTGGCGCGGGTATGCCACAATACCCAACTATGAGAATCAAACTTGCGTGTCTGCTGATTGTCCTCAGCGCGACGCTCGTATCCGCGCAGAAGCGGCTTGTACTGATCGATCAGGATGGCTCAGGACCGGGTGGGTCAAACCAGATGGCGATGCTCGCGTTATTGCAGGCGCACGATGTGAAGGTGCTGGGCATCACCATGGTGACCGGCAACGCGTGGTGCGACGAGGAGACGCTGCACACGCTGCGCATGCTGGAGCTTTCCGGCCATGCCGACGTGCCGGTGGCCAAAGGCGCGGTGTTTCCGCTCATCCGCACGGAGCGGGAGACGCAGCTCGCCGCGGCGCTTTACGGCAAGGTAACGTGGCTGGGCGCGTGGGGCGAGGGCCCGACCACGCTCGAAGAGACGAAGAACGGCGTGGTGCCCATCACGCCGGCGAACCTCGAAACGCACGGCCCTTACGTGATTCCGCCCATGCCCGAGGGCAGGCCCGCGATCAAGCCGATCACCGAAGATGCGGCGCATTTTCTTGTCCGCGAGGTGAACGCGCATCCGCACCAGGTGACGATCTACGCCGCGGGGCCGTTGACGAACATCGCGCTTGCCGTCTCGATCGATCCGCAGTTTGCCGCGCTGACCAAAGGCATTGTACTGATGGGCGGAAGTGTCGATCCGCAGACGAACGATCCGGAGTTTGCGACGAGCCCGCGGCACGAGTTCAACTTCTGGTTCGATCCCGAGGCCACGCACATCGTGCTGCGGGCGGACTGGCCGCGCATCGACGTGACGACGGTGGATGTGTCGATCAAGGCGCCATTCACCAAGGCGATGCTCGACGAGATTTCAAAATCGGATTCCCCGGTGGCCAGATACATCGTCGCATGGAGCGAGGACCGGTACTACATGTGGGACGAACTCGCGGCGTGCGCGTGGCTGGATCCGAAGATCATTACCAAAGAAAAACTGCTGTACATGGACGTGGATCTGAGCCACGGGCCGAGCTACGGCGACACGCTGACGTGGACGGAGAAGCTGAAGCCGGAGACCGGTGTGCGGTTGGTACAGGCGCAGATGGATGTGAATCTGCCGCGGTTCCAAAAGATGTTCGTGGAGTTGATGACGGGGACTTACGGAAGGTAACTCGGAAGTTGGGTCGATTTAGCGATTGCCTTCTCGCAGTCCGGCATCGATTCTTATGACGCCGAAGGCCGTGCGGGGCGCGGCCTTCGGGCCAGTCCGGATGCGATTGCCTATCCGTTCAACTGATCGTGAAGTTTGTTGAGAACGCGCTGCAAGTCCTTGTCGGTGCGGCGCTGCTCGTCGATCTTGGCGATGGAGTGCATCACCGTGGTGTGATGCTTGTTGCCGAACTGGCGCCCAATCTCCGGCAGGCTCGCCTCGGTCATCTGTTTGGCCAGGTACATGGCAATCTGGCGGGGCACGACGACGTTGCGCGAGTTGTTCTTCTGCTTGAGGTCGCTGACCCTCATGCCGAACTGCTCGGCGACGGCGCGTTGAATGGCTTCGATGGTGACCTTGCGCACCTGCAGGTCGATGAACTGCTTGAGGCACTGCTGCGCAGCAGGGAGCGTGATCTCCATGCGGTTCATCTGGCACCATGCGATAAGCCGCGTCATGGCGCCTTCGAGCTCGCGGATGTTGGTGCGCACGTTGGACGCGACAAAGAGCGCCACGTCGGTGGGCAGCTGCACCTGCTCGTTCTCGGCCTTCTTCTGCAGGATGGCGACCTTGGTTTCGAGATCGGGCGGCTGGATATCGGCGATCAGGCCCCACTCAAAGCGCGAGCGCAGGCGGTCCTCGATCTCAGCGAGTTCCTTGGGGGGACGGTCCGAGGCGATGACGATCTGCTTCATGTTCTCGTGCAGAGCGTTGAAGGTGTGGAAGAACTCTTCCTGCGTGCGCTCTTTCTGAGCGATGAACTGAATGTCGTCGACGAGCAGCACGTCCACGGTGCGGAAGCGGTCGCGAAAGCTGGTCATGCGGTCGTTGCGCAGGGACGTGGTGAGCTCGTTCAAAAATTTTTCCGCCGAGACGTAGCAGATGCTGGCCATGGGCTGGCGGCGCTTCACCTCGTGACCGATGGCGTGCATCAAGTGGGTCTTGCCCATGCCCACACCGCCGTAGAGGAAGAGCGGGTTGTAGGCGCGCGAGGGGCGCTCGGCGACGGCCAGCGCAGCGGCGCGCGCGAACTGATTGCCGTTGCCCATGACGAAGGCGTCGAAGGTGTAGCGCGGGTTGAGCTGCGCTGCCGTGGACCAGTCGAAACGCGTCTGCTCGGGAAGGCGTGGCGGCGCGGCAGGCTGCGGTGGCGCGCTGGCCGCGTGCGCAGGCACGGGCGGAAAGCCGCCATCCTTGCGGTGCGGCGGGATGGAGGGATCTTCTTCGGCGGTGACGAAGCTGACGTCGTCGAACTCGAGCGCGTGCAGATCGATTGCTTCCTGAATCAGATCGCCGTACTTATCGCCGATGTGCTGGAACTCGGGCGAGGGCACGCGCACATAGAGTGTGCGTCCCGCGGAGTGGCTGTAACGTGTGGGCTTGAGCCAGGTTTCAAAAGACTGTCGTATGACCTTCTTTTCGAGGGCTGACAGAATCTGCATCCAGGGGTTTGCCGGAGGAGCTGGAGAGGTTGTAGCGAATGCCATCTTACGAATCCTTAACCCGCGCTGTCAGCACTTGATGCGGTTTATTGGCAGCTTTCAGGCAATACCACTCCCATAGCGCTGAGCCGAAGCTCAGCGCCTCTCTGCTGGTGGCCAATTGCCTGTTTGCCGCTGATCTGCCCCTGCAACAACTAACCCGGGGGCCGGGAATAAACAGCCCGTAACTTGGGACGCGGGAAACTTTCTTGAACGGTCCCGATAGTAGCACATCTGGAGGCCATTGCAACGCCCCTTTCACATAACTTTTCGTACCCAAAGTGCGTTGCACCACGTATGGTGAAACCGAGCGTCGGAGTAGCTGCAATCATAGACAGCGGGCCGCGCATTTTCGTTTTATGGTGAGACTCGCGCTGCCGATGCGGGGTTGCCTGCGGGGGCGGGGAAGCAAGGCTGGATTCAGAACGCAACCTGCGATACACTGGAATCTACTGACAAGGTTCAGATTCGAGACAGGAAAACAGGAGCGCACATCGATGCCCAAGCGCACATTTCAACCCAATCGCCGCAGCCGCGTGAAGACGCACGGATTTCGCGCACGCATGAAGACCAAATCCGGCGCCGCCGTGCTGAGCCGCCGCCGCGCGGCCGGCCGCAAGCGCGTAAGCGTCAGCGCAGGTTACCGCGACTAGTTACCCTGCGGTACTCCGTTTCCGCCGGAAGCCGGCGCCAGCCGATTCCCAGTCCGGCGGGGTTTCTGTGGCACACACCATGAAGACACAGAGTGAGCCTGGCCGCCGCCAAACGCTGGGGGGGCTGCGTCTGCGGAAGCACGCGGATTATCAACGCGCCTATGCGGCCGCGCGCAAACGGCAGTCGGCGTCGATGAGCTGGTTTATGGCGCGACGGGAAGCGGACGCTGCCGATGCTGGAACAGCGCGTGTGGGTCTCACGGCGGGACGCGTGTTGGGAAAGGCGCACGAACGTAACCGCATCAAGCGCCGCATGCGAGAGGCACTGCGCCGCCACACGGAGTTGCTGCCGCTGGGATTCGACCTGATCTTTCATCCCCGCCGCAGCGTGATGACGATCGAATTCTCGAAACTCGAGACGGAGATCGTGCGTATTCTTGAACAGGCTAGCGCCGAGGCCAATCGGGCGGTGGCGAGGCCGGCACCATGACACGACTGCTGCTCGCCACACTCGCGTTTTACCGGCGCTGGGTTTCGCCGGCGCTGCATACCGCGATCCCTGGCGGCTGCCGCTATCTGCCCACATGTTCGGAGTACGCAGCCACGGCCATCGCCGTGCATGGGCCGCTGCGGGGCAGCGCACTGGCGCTCAGGAGGATTCTGCGTTGCCATCCGTTTGCGCGGGGAGGGCTCGATCCCGTGCCGCCTGTGCGCATTGCGGGCGGCACAGGGAGGCACCGTGCAGAACCTCTCCATCACGAACCGTTACCATAGAACGAGCGGCGCCCTGGGGCCGGCCGCCTTTTCTGAACCGACAGGAAGTAACCTTTGCCCGAGATTCATAATCCCAATCTTCAATCGCAGGGGGCCGGTGGCCGTGGAGGCAGCGGCGGTGACCTGAGCTCCACGATGATGTTCATGCTGCTGGCGCTGATGCTGTTCATGGGCTACGAGTATTTCTTCAAGCCCAAGACAGAACCGCATCCAGAGGAACAGACGCAGACACAGACAAGGCACGCCGGCCAGAATCAGGCGCAGGTCCACACCGCGGCTGCTGCTCATGGAGGCGCCACGGCCGCGCAGCCGTCGATTGTTGCCGCAACTCAGGCCGACGTTACGGTCGAAAACGAACTCTACAAGATCGTCCTCAGCAATCGGGGTGGGGAGATCGAGCACTGGATCCTGAAGAAGTACACGGACTCCGAGGGCAAGCCGTTGGATATGGTGCAGCCGGAGATGGCGGCGCGTTTTGGGCTGCCCCTCTCGTTCTTCACGTACGATTCGTCGCTGACCTCGCAGTTGAATCAGGCGCTTTACCAGGTGACCGTCAAGGGCGCCAGGACCGCGAACGGCGCGCTGTTGGCGCCGGCGTCGGTTACCTTCCGTTATGCGGCCAACGGCCTGGATGTGGTCAAGTCGATCTACTTCAACTCGACCTATGTGATCGCGGTCGACACCGAGGTGAAGCAGGACGGAGCTCTGGTGCGCGCGCTGCTGGGCTGGCCGGCCGGCTTGGGCGACATGGAGGAGTTCCGGCCCACGTTCCATGGGGCGGTGTTTACTTCGGCATCGTCGCAGTTCGCCTGGTCGTTGAACGGCAAGCAGGACTCGACGAAGGCTGCCAAAGTGAGCGGCGACGCCACGCTCAACGAGCCATATTCCTATGCGGCCGTGGCCGATCTCTACTTTGCCGCGGCGTTTCTGCCCTACAATCCGGACCACACAACAGTGGTGACGCTGCACCATGAGGTAGAGTTGCCGGCCAATCCGGGAAATCCCAACGGCGAGAAAAAACCGGCCCAGGTGCTGGGGATGGCGATGGGCGACACAACGGGCGCAACGCACCTGCGGCTGTTTGCCGGCCCCAAAGAGACGGATGTGCTGAGCTCGATCCACGCCGTCGGCGCGGACAACAAGTTCACCGGCCAGTCGCTCGCCCCGCTGATTCACTTTGGCGTTTTCTCAATCGTCGCCAAGCCGCTGTATCTCGCCGTGCGGTTCCTGCGCAGTCGGCTGGGCCCGGGCGAGTACAACTGGGGCTGGGCGATCGTCATTGTGGGACTGCTGCTGAACCTGGTGACTCTGCCTTCGCGGCTGATGATGACGCGATCGTCGCTCAAGATGATGCGCATCCAGCCCAAGGTGGACGTGATCAAGCGGAAGTATTCCGGCCTGAAGGCGACGGACCCGAAGCGGGCCGAGATGAACACCGAGATGATGGCGCTCTATAAGGAAGAGGGCGTGAACATGTACGGCGGCTGTCTGCCGATGATCATCCAGATGCCGCTGCTCTGGGCCATCTACGAGGTGCTGGAGAACGCAATCGAACTGCGCCAGGCGCACTGGTTCTGGATCCCCGATCTCTCGTCGCCCGATCCGACGTACGTGCTGCCGGCGCTCTTTATCCTGACCATGTTCCTTGTGCAGTACATCTCGCCGTCGCCAGGGATGGACCCGGCGCAGCGACGCATGATGGCCTTCGTGATGCCGGTGATCTTCGGCTTCACTCTGTTTCACTTCCCTTCAGGACTTGCGCTCTACTGGTTCGTGGGCAACCTGATCAACCTCGCCATCCAGATTGGGATTAACCGATCGAGTATCGGCAAGGAGATGCATGCCATCGCCGCGCGAAGGGCCGCCAAGAAGTCGGGCGGATTGCGCGGGCAGCAAGGAAGGCGATAATCCCCGTAGGTGCACAGACGAGGACGGGCACTCGATTCGTCCCGCCCCTCTGGTGTATCGTCCAAACGGTATGGACTCCGCGAACAGCGTCCCTCATCCGACACCCGAGGCGGAAGAGATCTTCCGCCGGTGGATTCAGTTTCTCGACGAAGAATTTACCCGCCACAGCTCGCCGGAACGGCGCTCGGAGATTGTGCGCGATCAGCTTCACCAGATCTATCTGGGCCGTCCCCACGGGGGCAAGCTGAACCTGACGCTGACCTCGGAGCTGCCCGGGAATGTGCTGAGCCTGTCGCTCGATCCGGAAAACGTGACGCTCGAGGCGCAGCACTTTGCCGATGTGGACCGGGAGCGCTACAACCGGCGCAAGCCGCTGTTGTGGTTCTGGCAGATGTTCGACCGTTCGCCCATCGGGCGCAATCACTGGCTGGGGCTGCGCTTCCGGTGCATGCTGGGCCGGCATCTCTTCGAGCAGGTGGGCACAGGGGTGAAGATCCACCACGGCGTGGACCTGACCTTTGGATATAATCTGCGGATCGGAGACGGCGCGACCATCCGCCAGGGCGTGCTGATAAACGACCGGGGCGGCATCACGATCGGCAGAAACGCGATCATCGGATCATTTGCGCGGATCTACTCACACTCGCACCACTCGGTCAATTATGACCAGGTGCGGCTTACGCCGACGGTCGTCGGAGACGGAGCGCGGATTGCCAGTCACGCCATTGTGCTGGCCGGCCAGCACGTGGCGCCGGGCGAGAACGTAGGCAGCTTTCCGATCGACCGCACTTGATGCGCCCGTTGCCTGATCAGGTCGGGGGCGGCGCGGCCAGCGAGGGCCAGATTTGTTTAGAGCGCAACCATGGGTCGCGGGAGGCGGGTCTTAGCGCGGTCGAGGAAAAGCCTCATGCGCAGCGCCTCAGAGCGCTGGACGGCGACGAGGCGCAGGTGGCGGCGGATGTGGTCGATGTCGTCGAGGCGGTCGAGCTGGGCCTCGTCGACGGCGGCATCCTTTTCGAGGCGGGCGATGCGCTCCTCGATGCTGCGGCGAAAACGGGGACTGATCTCGAAGCTATCCTGGGTCGCGCAACCTGTAGTCATGGCAAGCTCCTCGGGTTGGGAAGACTTTCGGGGGGACCGTGATATTTATGGGCACGGCCTCAAGTTTTCCTCGGCTGTGCCGATGCTAAGGGACAGTCATGGCAAGCGCCAGATTACGGGGTTGCAAAACTTCGGTGATCAGGTGTCCCAAAACGCGACAGGGGCGAGTCTTCACTCCGCCCCTGTTTTTTCGAGTGCCCGGCTCACCGGTGGATTTGTTTAGCGAGCAGCAGCGATCGCTACTACCATCTGTGTGCCGCTGTCGAAGTCGATGTTCTTCCTGGCGGCGGTGAAGGTGCCGGAGGCTGCTTCCGTTGCCGAACTGTTGAGCATTACGCCTGGGAATGCGGTGGCGTGCACACCCAGGGAGCCGACGGTGCCGACTGAACCTGCAACGTTGTGGCCGAGGCTGCCGGTAGCATCGCCGGCGAGATTGCCGGTGGCGTCCAGGTTGCGGTCAGCGCCGTCAACAGCGCCTCCGGCGGCGGTGCCCACGCCCGAACCGATGCGGCCCGCGGCGGCGGTCGTGTTACCGACCAGTCCGGCACCGCCGCCGCCCACCAGTCCGCCGCCGTGGCCGCCGACCATGCCCCCGCCCATCGCCCTGGCGCCACCACCCATTCCACTAATGCCGGCACCGGCGTCGTCATTGTCCATCTCATTGGCGTCAAGGGCGGCCTGGCTGGGACGCACGGACTCGATCACAGAGCGGATTTCGAAGCTCTGGCCGTTTTTCAGTTCAGCCCGGTCAAAGACCACGCCCAGGCTCGATTCTTCATGGCCCTCTTCATGGGCCTGGACGAAGGTTACATGGCCGATGAGCCGGGAACCACGGGGAAGGACCGTGCCATCGGCGGTCCTGGTCTTCTCGGTCGTTTTGAGCACCACGGGCTCGCCTACTTTGGCGGTCTTCGAGTCGAGCCTGCGCTGGAGCTCGCCAGTCACGGGGCGCATCCGGGCAGTGCCGGCGGCCGATCCGCTCATGTTGGCTCGCGATCCGCGGCCGTGCGCCGAGATTGAGCCGGCGGTTGAACTGTTGGCGATTACCTGACCGCGACTGGCGCTGGCCCCGGTCTCAGTTTGCGCCGAGCCATTGACCTGCGAGCCCGAAACCGAACCCGACGTGTTTACCTGCGCGTTTGCACCTGACTGTTGCGCCATCAAGGGAAGACTCGCGAGAGTGGCGATTGCCACTGCGAGCAATCTGGCGGACTTCATAGCAATTCCTCCGGTGTGATCTTTGATTTTTGCGTCCAGTGTTGCCTTTCCCAGGCTGGACGGTACGATGCCCACTTCAAGGCAAAGGCTGTGCCAAACAGGCCTTGGCCGCCGGGTTATGCGGCTAACCGTAGCCAGTGCAATGCGTTGGAGAAAGCGTGGAGCTGCGGGGAAGTGCGCCCGAAACTTGCGCGGAACTCGGGGGAAAGGAAATTTCTTCAGGGAATCCGGTACTTTTTGCCGGAGTCTGCTACTCGCTCTCAGCGTTGGGCGCGTAGTAGCCTTTGCGCGTCTCCACTTTCATGCCGCCTCCGCAGTTGACTTCGATGTGCCGGTAGGTGCCGTCGAGCTTGGTGTTGGAAGGCGTGTAGGTGGCGAGATACTCGCTGCGCAGCTCGTCGGAGATCTGCTGGAAGGCGGCCTCGAGCTTGCGGCCGTTGTTGCCGACGTTGATGAGGCGGCCGCCGGTTTCGTCGGAGAGGCGCTTGGCGGCCGAGTAGCCGTAGTAGCCCATGCCGGAGTTCCAGTAGCTGGCCACATCGGCGATCAGGATCACGTAGATGGCGGCGTTGGCGCGCTGGGCGGCGGCGATGGCCTGTCCGATCTTGTGCACGCTGCCCTCGTCCTCGCCATCGGTAAGGACGATCATGGCCTTGCGGCCGACCTGCTGGCTGAACTTGTCGGCGGCCACCTGGTAGATGGCGTCATATAGAAGAGTCCCCTTGGGATCGCCGACGGTGGGTACGGGGCCGCCGCCCAAGCCGGGCAGTCCTGAACCATTGCCGCCGGCTGTGTTGATCTGGGCTTTATCCATGGCGTCGCGAAGCAGGTGGGCGCTATTGGTGTAGTCCTGGAGCAGGTCGACGTTGACGTCGAAGGAGACCAGGAATGCCTGATCGATGGGCCGCAGGACATGCTCGAGGAACTCGCTGCCCGCCTGCTGCTCAAGCGGCAGCACGTTCTGCTGGCTGCCCGAAGTGTCGAGGAGAATGCCGAGCGTGAGGGGCAGATTGGTTTCGGCCGTGAAGTTCTTGATCGTTTGCGGGACCTTGTCTTCGTCGATGGAGCAGTCATTTTTGGTGAGATGCGGGACAAGCTCGCCGTCCTTGTTGCGGACAGTGAAGAGCACGTCAACCAGGTTGACGTTGACCTTGAACGTAGCCACGGACTGGTCTTCGGCGGGCATGGGAGGCGCCGTGCTCACTGGGGGTGCGTCGGGAGATGGCTCGAGCTGCCCCCAGACGGCCGAAGAGTTCCAGAGCGACGCCAGGGGCAGTCCCAGCAACAGAGCCGCAACTCGAATCCGGATGCGCATCTTCACTCAATTTAGACGGAAATCGTTCTCCGAAGAAAGCATAACTCGAAGAGCCGCTCTGTTGCAGAAGGATGCCGGGTGGCGCCGCCCCGCCGGGTCGGTGCTCCTCGGGCGGAACGGCTCGCATCCAATTCGGTTGGGGGACGGCAAGCAACGACCGCAGTTCTGGCGCGTCTGATACTCTGGCAGGTGCGGCCCTGAGGCCGCGACGTGGCGGTGTGGGCGCGTCCGCGAGCCGTGCAGGCGGCCCTCGGGAAGGACGGAATCCCTTTGAAGCTCGGTTGGATGGCAATTTCGCTGGCGGCATTTGTGAGCCTGGGAGCGGCAAGCGGTCGGGCCGGCCAGGATCAACAGCAGCAGCAACCGACGATCCCCAATGCCCCGACGCCGCAAGGGACGCCGCTTGCAGGCACGAACGGGCCGGTCATCCCCGGCTCAGGGACAACCGCGGCTGCGTCGTCATCGACGTCGAACCCGGAGGCGAGTGTTCCGGCGCCGGCCCCGGTCCAGCCACCCATCCCTCCGTCGCCGGCCCCTGGCTTCAACACCCAGGCCAACGCGCCCGGATCCAGCGAGAAGGATCTGGCAACCTTCCAGATCAACGTGAACTTTGTCCAGGTGCCGACCATCGTCAAGGACTCGAAGGGGCACTATGTGGGTGGCCTGGACTGGCGGGACTTCGAGGTCTACGAGAACGGCGTCAAGCAGAACATTACATTTTTCAGCGACGATCCGCAGCCGCTGGCAGTGGCCTTCGTCATCGACTCGAGCCTACCCTCGAACATCATGGACAATGTGAACGCCTCGCTGGGCGCTATCCAGGGTGCGCTCACTCCTTACGACGAGGCGGCCGTGTTTACCTACGGGAATGGCGCCAAGGAATGGACGGGCTTTACGGGCGGACAGAGCAGCCGGCTGCCCGCGGTTCTGGACATTGCCAAGGCGGTGGGCACCGATGCCATGGTTCCGGACAATACCGGCCCGCTTGGGAGCGGTTGCGCCATAGTGCAGAATGGCTGGTGCGTTGACCCGAATGTGCAACAGGGCGGTTCGACGGGCAATTCAACCTTCATCACCATCCCCAAAGAGATTCATACCCTCAACGACGCCATTTTGGAAGCCGCGCGACAGCTCTCGGTGGTGCCCAAGAACTTCCGGCGCGTGATCTACGTGATCTCCGACGGCAAGGAGTACGGCAGCAAGGCCACGTGGAAGGAAGTCGTCCACTACCTGCAGACCAACAAGATCGCGGTCTTCGGCACACTTGTGGGCTCATCGGCGGAGTGGGGAGTGGGCTTTCTCGACCGCTTCCACCTGCCTTTCACGATGTACGACAACATCCTGTATAAGTACACGGCGGCCACGGGCGGGGATTTGGACCACGAAACCAGCGTGAACGGCATCGAGACCAGCTACGGCAAGGTGGCCGTGGAGGCTCGCAACCAGTACACCATTGGTTACCTGAGCCACGAGTCGATCTACGACGAGCGCTACCGCAAGATCGACGTGCGCGTGGACCGGCCGAACCTCGAAGTCATCGCCAAGCCGGGCTACTACCCGTCGGCGCAGGACTATAAATAACGCCGGACGGACTTGGCGCCCGACTTCGGACTGCGGACCTGCCTGCATCGGGCCAGAGACCCGAAGCCCAGAGACAAGACGTTCAGAGACACAAAGACCTGCGCCGCGGCACAGGTCTCTTATTTCGTCCAGCGATCCCGAGCCGTCGGGCCGGGATCGCTGGATTACTTGGGCTCGATCGGCGCCGAAGTTGGCGGCGCGGGCGGTGGGGTCTGCTGCACGTTCTGAGTCGGCGGCGGTGTGGGCTCGTTAATGCCGCGGATGCCTTCCTTGAAGCCCTTCAGACCTTCGCCCAATCCCTTACCCAGCTCCGGCAGCCGCTTGGCGCCAAAGAGCAGAAATGCAACCACGGCCAGTACTACCAGATGCCATGGCTGAAGGAAATCGCCCATAATATTGTCCTCCGCGCGCCAGCGTCCAGGCGGCGCGCCTGATACTGCCTATTGTCGCACACTACTGAGCCGGGCGCTGGCTGAACAAGATGGGCGTTGCTGGCTCCGCGTCGCTGCTGGCCTTTGTTACGTTTTCTGATCCCTGACCCCTGTTCTCTTTGGTTTCAGTTGACCCGGGCCGGCTTGCCCAGCCGCTCGGTGACCATGGTGAAGAAGGCGCGCAGGTCGTCCTCTTCGCCCTGGGTGAGCCGGCGGTGGACCTTCATGAGTGGAAAGAGACGCGAGCCCCGCACCTCCACAGCCGGCACCGCGACAGGGTTGGATGGGCTCACGACTCGGTCGCTGCCGCCGGGGGCCCCGGGGTACTGGGTCATCTCCCAGTTGCCGGCGTAGCGGCGACGCAGCACCTCGCCAAGGTAACTGCCCCAGAGCCGAACCTGGAAGTCGAGGTCGAGCTCCGGGCTTTCGCCCACGAGGACCAGGATCTCGTCCAGGGCGTCGATGGATTCGGCACTGAAGTCGAGCTTTTGATGGAACTGCCTTTGCGCCAGCTCGGCTGCCGCCTGGGCGTAGCCTTCCATCATGGCTTCCAGGCTGGGGAAGGCCGCCGATTCCAGGCGTTTACGCAGGTCGTCCGCCACCCTCCAGAGTATATTGCCGCTCTCAAACGGGGCGATGAAAAATTGGTGCGCCAGAGCCGGTTTGTGGCAATCTAAATAGGCAAAGGGAGACTGCCCGACCCCATGAAAGCCATTCGATTGACAGCTCTCGCGGCTGTGTTTGTGCTGTTCGCCGGCGCCGCGCGCCCGGCAGCCTCTGACATCTATCCCGCGCCCGCCCAGGCCCGGGCCGACATCGACGCCGCCATCAGGACCGCCGAAGCCACCCACAAACGCGTGCTGCTTGATTTTGGCGGCAACTGGTGCGGCGACTGTCAGGTGCTGAACATCTACTTCCACAACGCGACCAACTGGCCGATCCTCGAGGCAAATTTTGTGCTGGTGGACGTAAACATCGGCCGAATGGACCAGAACGTGGACCTCGCGGAGAGATACGGTGTTCCATTGAAGAAAGGCGTGCCCGCGCTGGCTGTGCTTTCGAGCCGCGGGAAGCTGCTCTACAGCCAGACGGGCGGCCAGTTCGAGGACATGCGCCACATGGAGAGCTCGGCGCTGACCAAGTTCCTGATCCAGTGGAAGCCGGTGAAGCCGGGCTGCTCGGTGACCATGGTGAAGTGCTAGATCGGTTCCCGAGCGGTTGTACCCCACCCCCGGCTGGTCGCGGCTCAGCTGTTCCCGGTGGCGGAACCTTTTGCGCGCTCACTTTGCGTCGAATTAGGCCGCGTTGCCGCACAATTGAGATAGAGGTTCGTGGCATAGAAGACGGGCCAAAAGACGAAAGAAAAGCGAGGACAATTTTCCCGCAATGTGGGAAAATTGGTCTATTCTCGCGTTGCCCCTACCGCCCTCGGGGCGCTGGGGACGTAATTGTGCCTTATTACCGGTGCACTATTTCCTTTAAGTGCTATGGAGTGAATCAGATGCAAGATCTACCTGTTAATAAGTGAACATGTATTGCCGATTTAAAGAGCATTTAGGCCACCTTTAGGCAGTTTTGGGCCCGAATTCGGGCCAGATGGCGGACGGCAGGCCGTCTCATATCGCCCGACAGAGGGCCTGCCGATAGGAAAGCTCCGGCTTGATTCAGCATCTCCGGAAGCGCCATAGAGTAGCGCTCTCTAACTCAGCGGCGCCAGATGCTTGGTGCACTGGTAGGTGTAGACGATGCGGTGGGCTACGGTGATGGTCGAAAGCGCGGCCAGCACCCATAGGACCGGGGCCATCACGCCCCAGTGGTTGAACAGCGCCCCCAGCATGATCAGCACCACCCGCTCTGGCCGCTCCATGAAGCCCACCTTGCATTGGCCGATGAGGGCCTCGGCGCGGGCGCGCGTGTAACTGACCATGAGGGACGTGACCATGACGAAGGCCACCAGCACCACATATTTGAAGCGGTTGATGCGCCCATAGAAGACCAGCAAACCGAAGAAGAGGACCACGTCCGAGTAGCGGTCGATTACCGAATCGAAGAACGAACCGAATACCGTGACCTGGTTGGTGCGGCGGGCTACGCGGCCGTCAACCATGTCGAAGATGCCGGCGCCAAAGATGACCAGGCCGGCGTAGAAGAACATTTGGTCTCCGTTGGCCGCGTTGGCGTGGCCAAACAGCACCGCGGCCACGATGTTGATCACCAGGCCGATGAATGTGAGGGCATTCGGTGAGATGCGGGTGAGCGCCAGTCCGTGAACGATGCGGTCAAGAAGCCAGCCGCAGGCGCGGCCAAAGGCGCTGGTCCAGGTCATGCGAGCTTCAAGCTCCTAGCTTCTAGCCCTTCGCCTCTACTTTGTTGTCAGAAGGCTCATTGGACTCATTCGCGAAAAAACTAGAGGCTAGAGGCTAGAAGCTAGCGGCTAGTTCTTCCGGCTGTTACTACGCGCCGGCCGTTCCGTTGGCCGGGCTCTCTGCGCCGGCCTCGTCGTGGATCGTGGTCAGCTTCAAAATCTCCAGCTCGCGCTTGCCGTTGGGCGTCACGATGGTGGCCATGTCGCCCACCCGCTTGCCCACCAGCCCGCGCCCGATTGGCGAGGTAGTCGAAATCAACCCCTTGGCCACGTCCGACTCCTCACTGGTGACGAGCCGGTACTCGATCTCCTCGTCCTTGGTGGTGTCGTAGACAACCACGGTCGACCCAAAGCCGGCCTTGTCTCTTGGGATGTTCGCCAGGTTTACGAGCGAAAGCTCGGCCATGCGCTTCTTGAGCTGGCCCAGGCGCGCATTGACGAACTCCTGGCGCTGTTTTGCCATGTGGTACTCGGCGTTCTCCGACAGATCGCCCAGCGCCACGGCTTTCTTGATCTCCGCGGGAAGCTCGTGTGCGAGCTCGTGCTCGAGCTGGCTGATCTCAGCAAGTAGCTGCTTTTTAATGTGATCCGGCATTCATGTTCCGTGGGCGGGAGCGGGGCGCTCAATCCGCAAGTAATGATCGAACCTGACGTTCCCTCTATTATACGGCAGGGCTGGCGTTTGGCTGTCGGCTTTCACAGGTACTCACGCACCATGCGCTCCCAGGTGGGCCAGTCGTGGGCGTTCCAGGACTCCCAGATGTAGAGCTTATGCGGAATCCCCTTGGCGCTGAGGACGCGGTCGAGGTTCTGGTTCTGGCCCAGGCAGTGGTCGTCCCAGCCGGTGGCCAGCACCAGCGTGTTGCGGTCGTAGTGCTCGAAGAACCAGGGATCGGTAAGGTTGGACAGGTAGTGCAGCGGTAGATTGAAGTAGCAATCCTGGTCGTAGTAGTCGTCGAGAAAGCCCGAGAGGTCGAAGGCGCCCGACATCGAGAGCGCGCCGGTGAAGATATCGGGATGGCGCAGGGCGATGTTCACAGCGTGGTAGCCGCCGAAGCTGCAGCCCAGCGACACCAGGTGCGGTTCGCGGTTTTCGAGGCGGATCAGCGGCACGACCTCGTTGAGCAGGTAGTCCTCGTACTGCACATGGCGGGCGATGCGCCACCGGGGCGGCACGGATCTGTTGTACCAGCTCTCCATGTCGACCGAGTCGACGCAGAACAACTGCAGATGGCCGCCGTCGAGTTTACCCCAGAGCGCGCCCACGAAGCCACGGTCCTCGAATTCGTAGAAGCGGCCGCCGGAGGTTGGGAAGACGAGCACCGGCAGTCCGGCGTGGCCAAAGACAAGCAACTCCATGTCGCGGCCCAGGCGGGGGGAGAACCACTTGTGATACTCACGGCTCATCGTTGCTTCCTTTGTGACCGATTGCTCTGCGGCTGAGTCGGCCTGGCGGTGGTTTGGGTCGCGCGGCGGGTGGTGGGCCGAATTATGGTTGCACGGAGACGGAGCCCGGCGGGGGAACACAGTCGCTCATATCTCCCTGCATCTTGCGTATGGCGTGCTCGAGGGCGATCCACACGGCCTCAAGGCATTCGACGGCTCCGCGCGGGCTCCCGGGAAGATTAAGGATCAGGGTTTGTTTGCGAACACCTGCGACGGCTCGCGAAAGCACCGCGAAGGGAGTCTTTTTGAGGCTGGCGGCGCGCATCGCCTCGGCGAAACCGGGAATGACGAGGTCCAGAACCTTGGCCGTGGCCTCGGGGGTGCGATCACGGGGCGAGATACCCGTTCCGCCTGTGGTGAGGATCAGGTCGCAGACGCCGGTGTCGGCCCACTCGGCCAGTTGAGCAGTGATCACCTCCGGCTCGTCGGGAAGCATCCTGGTAACTGCGATGATGACGTGGTGCGAGGCCAGCCAGACGGCCAGCGCCGGGCCGCTCAGGTCCTCGCGCTCCCCGCGCGCGCCCTTGTCGCTCAAGGTGAGAATCGCCACGCGGACAGGCAAGTTGATAGCGCCGGTTCCCATGCAAGCAAGTACGATTATTGTATCGTGCCGCGAATGGTGGAGGCCAAATTGTCAGTGGGCGGATGCAGTGAGGACTCTCGTAGGCCGCTGAATATCCGCAGACCGGTTGCAACGGGTGCTTCCACGTCGGTATCAGTTTCTGCTGCTTCAATACGGGTATCATTGACTGAATCACGCTGGAAATCGTGCCTTGTTGCAGCCCCGGTTGATGCATTGCAGCGCCAGCTCTAATTGCGCTATTCTTTCGGCGAAAGTCGGGCTGCGAGACTTCGGTTTCGCTGCGCCAATTGGCATCGAAAGGAGAAATGCCCATGCAACTCAGCGCGCGCAACATGCTTGCCGGAACGGTTACCAAGGTGGCCAAGGGAGCAGTCAACACCGAAGTCGATCTCACACTGGCCGAGGGCGAAAAGATCGCCGCCATCATTACCAACGCCAGCGCCGATGCCCTTGGCTTGGGTGAAGGCAAGGCCGCGACTGTCATCATCAAAGCATCCGAAGTGATGGTGGGCACGGGAATGGACGGCGCGAAGATCAGCGCGCGGAATGTGTTGAACGGGACGGTGGCGCGCGTGGAAGATGGTGCGGTGAACAGTGAAGTGACCATCGAACTGGCCGGCGGCTCCAAGGTGGTCGCCTCCATTACCAAGGCAAGCGTGCAAGCGCTCGGACTGGCGGCCGGCGCCAAGGCCAGCGCCGTGATCAAAGCCTCCAACGTGATGGTGAGCGTTTAGTCTTCATCTTTCAGCGGCCGCTCGCTTTTTTGCTTCCACGACCGGCTCCTCTTCGCGAATCCGATTGCGCGAGTGCGGCAGCGCGATGACGGTCTTGCGGCGGACGGCGATCATCTCCGAGACGATGGAGACGGCGATCTCCTCCGGCGTGACCGCGCCGATCTCCAGGCCGATGGGCGCATAGACCCGCTTGAGGCTCTCGCGCGACACGCCTTCGGCTTCAAGCTGATCGAAGATGGTAAGCACCTTGCGTCCCGAGCCGATCATGCCGGTGTAGCGCGCCTCGGTATCGAGCGCCCAGCGCAGCACGCCCAGGTCGTACTGGTGGCCGCGCGTCACGATCACCACGAACGCCGTGGGCGGCGGGACGATCTGCGGCAGGACCGTCTGCCACGGGCCGGCATGGATCTCATGCGCATCCGGGAACCGTTCGCGGTTGGCGAAGGCCTCGCGGTCATCGACCACGTTCACTTCGAATCCCACTAGCGAGGCGATCTTGTAGACGTTGAGGCCGACGTGGCCGCAGCCGAAGATGTAGAGCGGCGGCGTGGGCACGATGGGCTCGACAAAGACCTGCAGCGAACCGCCGCAGACCAGGCCCGTGTCGTCGTCCGGCTTCTGGTTCAGGTTGAAGGTGAAGGTCCGGGGCTTTTCGTCGTGGAGCACCTCCAGCGCGCCCTTGCGCACATCGTTCTCCACGCAGCCGCCGCCCACGGTTCCCAGGATGGAGCCGTCTTCAAGCACGAGCATCTTGGCGGCGGCTACCGACGGGATGGAGCCCCGCACATTCACAATCGTGGCCAGCGCCGCGCGCCTACCCTCCCGCTTCAATCTGGCGATTTCGTCGAAAATATCCATCGTTTGCCTTCCTTCTTTGCAATCCTGTTGCGGCCGCACTCCCGCATTTATGGCGGGCGCGTTACCGCGCCGGCGAAGCAGTCTCCGGCTTGAAGAACGAGTGCGTGGCCCGCAACCGCGCCACCGCTTCAGGCAGCGCCGCGACGGCGCGGTCGACGTCCTCGGCCGTATTCAGTTTGCCCAGGCTGAAGCGCAGGCTGGAGCGGGAGCGCTCGCCGCTGAGGCCCATCGCCATCAGCACACTTGACGGCCCGGCTTCGCCGGAAGAGCACGCCGACCCGCGCGACGCCGCAATGCCCGCCTCGTCCAGCGCCAGCACGAGGGCATCGCCGGCCACGCCGTCGAAGTAAATGCTCGTGGTGTTGGCAACCCTCGGCGCGCCGCGGCCGTTCACGCCCGCGCCTGGAACCGCTGCAAGAACTGCATTCTCCAGCCGATCGCGCCAGCCGCGCAGCCGATCGGCGGAGCCGTCCTCGAGTCCGAGCCGCGCAAGCTGGCAGGCCTTACCCAGTCCCACGATGCCGGCCACGTTCTCGGTGCCCGGCCGCCGCGATTTTTCCTGGTGGCCGCCATAGAGCAGTGGCCGCAGCGGAGTGCCCCGTTTGGTGAAGAGAGCGCCCGTGCCCTGCGGACCGTGCATCTTGTGCGCGGTTATGGTCAGCAGGTCGCAGCCGATGGCGGTTACCGAAATGGGCGCTTTGCCGGCGGCCTGCACGGCATCGGTGTGGAACCACACATCGGCCTCGGCCGCGATGCGGCCGATCTCCTCGACGGGCTGC
>Ga0335073_10001434_pt1 | contig 31860 bp, 25 predicted proteins | sample Lox_Sample_22_FD_207093 | JGI IMG/M metagenome (GOLD analysis project Ga0335073, IMG submission 207093) | Soil microbial communities from Loxahatchee National Wildlife Refuge, Florida, United States - Lox_Sample_2.2 | ecosystem: Environmental > Terrestrial > Soil > Wetlands | place: USA... | reverse complement strand
ATCTGACCTTCCAAGGCATCAGACTTCCAAGGGCCGAAAGTCCTGTCATGAGAGTTCAGGGCTTCCTCCTCCAGTCCGGGTGGCGAGGCTCACCCGTGCGCCGCGCCGCTGGCGACAGCCGCAGCCGCAGCCGATGCCGTGGAGACTGAGCGCAACAAAACCACCTCGTCTGTTCGCGGGACGCCGGGTGATGACGGGCTTGGAACAAGCCCAGCGGCTGTCCCGCATGGGGGTCAAATCGTCTTCCGCCGCAAACAATAGGGCGCTATCGATGAACGACTGCGTTAACATCCGCGTAACCTCGTGAATAAACCGTAAACGCAATACCGGCAGGTCATGGCTCTCGGTCGCGTGAAAGCGGAGTGACCCGTTAATGAAGTCGAAAACAACACGTTTACGCAACGACCTGATTGCGATTACCGCAAGACTCTTGCGTGCCGCGCCAGTTGTAGCCGACGGAATCACTGCACGCATGCCCGGCCGGAGCGTGGCGGCGTGAGCGCCGCCCAGGCGGCGCGGACTCGTGCCATCGTCAGTCCGCAAGGATCCGATAGCCAGCCCGCGGCTGGGTGACGATCAGCGGCGTACCGTTGGTTTCCAGCTTGGACCGTAGCCGCCTGATGTAGACCCGGACGTACTCGGTCTCCGTCTCGTAGCCATGGCCCCAGACCCGGCGCAGCAGGTGTGCGTGGCTCAGCAGCTTGCCCCGGTTGATCGCGAGTTCGCGCAGCAACGCGAACTCGGTTGGCGTCAGGTGTACCGCCACTCCGGCCCGGCTCACCTGCTGGTTTGCCAGGTCGATCACCAGGTCTGCGACCGAGATAACGGCCGGCGTCGTCTCAGCCGCCAGCCCGGCCGGGCGGGTGCGGCGCAGCGTGGCGTTGATCCTCGCGAGCAGTTCCTCGATGCTGAACGGCTTGGTCATGTAATCGTCCGCGCCGACGTTCAGCGCGCTGACCTTGTCCCTCTCTCCGCCTCTGGCAGAGACGACGATGATCGCGACCGAGGATCGCTCCCGGATCTGGCGGCAGAGCTCGAAGCCATCGATCTCGGGGAGCATCAGGTCCAGCAGCACGATGTCTGGCGACTCGGTCTCCAGAAGCCGCAGCGCGCGCAGGCCGTCAGCGGACACGACGGTGTCAAAGCCGCGCACGGCCAGATTGGACCGGATCAGGTCCACGATGTTCGGGTCGTCTTCCACCACCAGCGCCCTGGTGGCCGCCTCACTCATTGCGGGCACCCACCGTCAGCTTTGCCGGGTCCGACGGCGTACCTTCAGCGACTGCCTCGCCGGGGGCTAGCTCAGGCTCGTCCGCGAGCCGAGTCTCTGCTTCGATCGGCAGGCAGATCCGGAAGCACGTGCCTCGCGACTGCGGGACTAGCTCGATCCGGCCGCCATGCGCTGTCACGATTCCCCTGGCTATGGACAATCCGAGTCCGGCGCCCGCAGTCGGACCGCGGCGTCGTCGGGCGGGCTCGAACGGCGCCCTGGCCATGTCCGGGCTAAGGCCCGCGCCGTCGTCGCCGACGGTCACTTCCACGTGCTCAGTCCCGGCAGTAGCACTCACCCGGACGTTGGTTCCGGCCGGGTTGTGCCCGACTGCGTTCGCCAGCAGGTTCACGAAGACCTGCTCAAGCCGGTCATGATCGGCCCAGATCACCGGCAGGCCGGGCGCGCACGACATCTTCACCGGCGGCGACACATCTGGCGGCAGGCATGCGATCGCCGCCTCGAGCACGAGCGGCAGGTCACACCAGTCGCGCTGCAGCCGCAGGATGCCGGACTCGATGGCGGAGAAATCAAGCAGGTCATCGACCAGCCGGCCGAGCCGGGCCGATTCGGCTGCGATCCGGCGCAGGAACCGGTGCTGAGAGTCGCTATCCCAGGTCACGTCTGGCTGGAGCAGGCTCGATGCGTAGCCCCGGATCGCGGTCAGCGGAGTGCGCAATTCATGACTCAGCCGCGACAGGAAGCCGCGCTGGAGCTCCTGCGACCGGCGCAGGGTGAGCGCCTCCTGGTGAGCAACCGATGCTTCCTCGCGTTCCAGCGCGAGCTGCAGGGAGCGGGCCGCATCTTCGGCCAGCGCGGATGCGTCGGCTGGCTGTGCCGCGGTTCGCCAGCAGACCACGAGCGCCGCGCCGCCGCCCGGTGCCGCGAACGGCACCGTGACCATCTGGCCACGAATACCCGGCGCGTGAACAGCGACATCGTCCTTGCGCGCCCGGCTCAGCACGCTGGCCGCTGTCGCCAGCAGATCCGCGCCGGCGTCGGAGGGCCGCAAGTCAGCCTCCCCGGCCGCAGCCCGCATCTCGGGTTCCTGCCCGGCCCGGCGGACCACCAGAGCGGCCTCATCAGCCTGCAGGCCACGGCACAGCGCCTGCAGCGCGACTCCCAGGCTCTGGCTCACCGGCACCGGCCCGGCGAGCGTTTCGAGCATCTCCCTGATGGTCTCCAGCACCCGGTTGCGCGCGGTGACCTCGTCGAGCAAACTGTCCCGCTCGACGGCGCTGGCCGCGTAACCCGCGTACAGCGTGACCAGGTCGAGGTCATCCCGCTTGGGCTTGCCGGGCATCGACCGGAAGACGCTGATCACCCCGGCCAGGCCACGCGGCCCGAGCACCGGCACCGACCAGGAGCTGGCTACCTTCGCCGACCTGGCCAGGCTGGCGAACCTTGCCCAGCTGCCGCCGGCCCGCACGTCCTCGGCAATGACGGGCTCGCCGGTTGATGCTGCGATCCCCACGGGGCCGCCGGCCGCGCCGAACGGCAGCCTGGACCAGGCCGACAGCAGCGGGTCGCCAAGACCAAGTGAGGCAGCGCACGCCAGCTCGTTCCCTGACACCAGGTGGATGCACAGCCGCTCGCTGCCGAGTGCCGCGCCCAGCGCGGACAAGATCAGCGACAGGCTAGACGACGGATCCGCGCTGACGAGCCGGCCAGTGAGGCCGTGCAGCCTCGTCAGCTGGCTGCGCGCCGAAGAGTCGGCATCCTGCCCCGATATCAGCGCTATGACGTCATCAGGGTGCACGTCAGAAGGCCGGACTTCGGCCACCACCCGGCCGTGCCGCAGCACCACGATTCGGTCTGCCAGCCGGAACATCATGTCAATGTCGTGGCATGCGAGCAGGACGGACGTGCCCTGCTCGCGCAGGCCGACGATAAGATCCTCGACCTGCTTGGACATCGCCACGCCGAGCGCTGCCGTTGGCTCGTCCAGCAGCAGCAGCCGGGGGCGGTGCGCGATTGCCCGGCCGACCGCGACGAGCTGGCGCTGGCCGCCGGAGAGTGACCGGATGTCACGTGTCGTCGGGGGCAGGCTAATGCCGAGTTCCGCCAGCATCCGGCGTGCCTCGGTGTGCATTTTGATCTCTGACATCATGTGGCTGCGCCGCTCGCGCCCGAGCATGAGGTTCGCGGCGATGTCCAGGTTGTCGCACAAGGCCAGGTCCTGCCAGACGACGCTGACGCCCAGGCGGGCCAGCACGCCAGGGTCGGACTGCACCGGCAGCCCGCCGATCCTGATCTCGCCGTTGTTCGGCGTGATGTCGCCGCCGAGGCAGCGTACGAGCGTGGTCTTCCCGGCCCCGTTCTCGCCGGCTAGGGCGACCACCTCCCCCTCGTGCACTGCCAGGCCAACCCCGGCTAGCGCCTGGACAGGGCCGAAGCTGACCGCGAGATCGCGGATCTCCAGCACTGGCGGCACAGTCCGGGTGCGCTCACCGCGGCCGCCTCGGCCGGGTTCATCAGCCACAAGGAGATCAGGGCTGTCGGTGGAAGGCCGTGTCGCTGCCGTCATGAGCACATTCTGTGCCCATCGCATCATCTGTCACCAGCAAAGCTGGCGCGCGACACATGGCGCCCGCCGGGACCAGGACCCGGTCTCGGTGGCAGGAAAGCGCGTATCGGGATCATTTCTGCCACTGACGGTAGACGGCTGGGTCGCTGGGCGCAAACCGGGCGAGTTACCCGTTCTGCCCGGAGCCGTCCGCCGCGTTGTCATCCCGGCGGGCTCTGGCACGCCGCTTGCCCTCGTGCATCGCGGCCACCCTGGCGATCGGGATGCCGTGCCCCTCCGCGACGAGTTCAGCCGACAGCACCTGCGGATCCGGCAGCATCCCAGCCCAGGCGTCCTGCCCGGCCAGCAGGCTCGCGGCGGTACGGATGGTGAAATCCGGCGGCCGGATGTCGCCCAGATCATCCCAGCGGACCGGGAACGAGACCGGCGTACCCGGCCGGATCCGCGGGCTGTACACGGCCGCGACGGTCGCACCACCCGCCCTGGTCGCGTCGATGAACACCTTCCCGCCGCGATCCTCCCTGATGAAGGCAGTGGTCGCCAGCTCCGGACCGAGCCGCTCGGCCCGCGCGGCTATCGCCCGGGTCGCAGCCGCAGCGTCCTCGGCCCGCTGTCCCTCCGCCAGCGGCACGACAATATGCACGCCCTTGGCTCCGCTGGTCTTAACCGCTCCGGCCAGCCCGGCCGACGCCAGCGCCTCGCGCACCAGCAACGCAGCCTCCACCACCCGGCCGAAGTCCGACCCTGGCGGCGGATCGATATCCAGCACCAGGACATCCGGGTTGTCGAAGTGGCCGGCCCGTGCCAGCGTCGGGTGGTACTCGACCGCTCGCTGATTGGCAAACCAGAGCAGCGTGCGCCGGTCGTTGCAGAGCGCATACGCCACATCGTGGTGCGCGCTTTCTGCCCACATGGTGACCGTGCGCACGAAGTCCGGCGTGTACTTCGGCACATTCTTCTGCATGAACGGCGCCTGCCCCGGCCGCACCCGGATGACGGACAGCGGCCGGTCGGCCAGCCACGGAATGATCTGGTCAGCTACCGCGTCCAGGTAGTTGATCAGGTCCCGTTTAGTGGCCTCAGCCCCGCTGAACAGCGCGGAGTCGAGATTGGTGAGGGCGACGCCTGCCCGTTCCCCGTCGTTATCGGTCTTATTGCTCACCGGGCCGGAACCGATCAGCTCGCCGGCCGGCCATCGCCGGAGGCTGCGGTGGCGGCGACAGCAAGCTCGCGGAGCGCCTTGATCGCGCCGGCCGGGTCCTTCGCGCCGTACACCGCCGATCCGGCCACGAACATGTCAGCGCCGGCCTCCGCGCATCGCCCGATTGTCTGCTCGCTCACCCCGCCGTCGACCTGGAGCCAGATCTCGCCGCCGTAGGCGCTGATCAACTCGCGAGCCCGTCGGATCTTCGGCAGCACGAGGTCCAGGAAATGCTGGCCGCCGAAGCCCGGCTCCACCGTCATCAGTAGCAGCATGTCGATCTCGGGCAGCAGATCCGCGTGCCCGGGCACCGGCGTGCCCGGGTTGAATGCCAGGCCGGCTCGCGCCCCCGCGGACCTGATCGCGCGTAGCGTCCGGACCGGAGCACTGGCCGCCTCGGCGTGGATGGTGACGCTGCGCGCCCCGGCCTCGGCATAACCAGGCGCCCACCGATCCGGGTCCTCGATCATCAGGTGGCAGTCCAGCGGCAGCCGGGTATGCCGCCGCAGCGCTTCGACGACCGGGAGGCCGATCGTGAGGTTCGGGACGAAGTGGCCGTCCATGACATCGACGTGCAGCCAGTCGGCAGCGCCCGACACCGCCTCTGCCTCGTCGGCGAGCCTGGCGAAATCCGCGGACAGCAGGCTCGGCGCTATCTGCACGCTCATCATCGCCGATTCTAGGCTGCGTACTGTCGGACCGTCCCGCTAGGTTCGGACGCGCAGCCGCCGCTCTCCCCGATCACCTGGAGGAAGCCGATGAGCACGTCCGCGGGCACCGAGGCACCCGATCGCCTGCTCGACCGCGTCCGCAAGCTGCTGGCGAAAGCCGAGGCGGAGGGCGTCACGACCGCCGAGGCGCAGGCGCTGACCGGCAAGGCCGCGGAGCTGATGGCGAAGTACGGCATCGACCGGGCCCTGCTCGCGGCGACACAGCCGGAGACCGACAGGCCTGACAACCGGATCATGGAGATCTACAACCCGTGGGCCCGGGTGCAGGCCCACCTGCTGTGCGGCCTCGCGGCGGCGCTGCGCTGCCAGTGCATCCTGTTGCCGGCCGCAGCGGGTCAGCGCGTCCACGTCTTCGGCTACGCATCCGACATCGAGCGGGCCGATGTCTTGTACACCTCGGTCCTGGTCCAGATGTGGCACGGGCTCGTCGCCGCCGACGTGCCGGCCAACGCCTACAGCGTCCGCGCATGGCGCCGGAGCTGGCTGCTCGGCTTCGCGGCGGCGGTGATCGCCAGGGTGCGGACCGCCGAGCAGCGAGCCGAGCGAGCGGCATCGCAGGTCGCGGATGGCCAGCTCGCCGGCGCGGCGCTGGTGCTGGCGGACCGGTCCCTGGTGATCCGGCAGAACGTCGCGCAGGCGTACCCGGTGACCAGGACAGCGCGCGTCACCTACACCGGCAGCGGTTACGCCGACGGCTACGAGCAGGGCAAGCGCGCCGACATCGGCACCGGCAAGGTGGGCCGTCAGCGGACCCGGGCTCTCGCCCGCTAACGCGTCCGGTCGCAACGCTTTCGCGACCGGAATTCGCAGCTGCGATAGCCGGAAAATGAACCGTTGCCGAACATGCCGTCCGTGCGAAAGATCGCAATCTTAAAGCTTCATCGAGCCATTCCCGGTCATTAACTCAGCTGTGGGCGTACTGCCGTGGTCCGAATGGATCGTGCTGTGCAATACCGGCACCTCCCGGATGGAGCAGGCCTATGCCCGAACTCACCAGACGCCGCTTCCTGACTACCGCAGGGGCGGCGGCAACCGCCGCATTCGCCGCCGATTTCCTCCCGGCGAACCTCCGCAGAGCGCTCGCTTCCGGCCCGCCGCGCGGCTCGGGGCGGCTCAGCGACATCAAGCACGTGGTGATCCTGATGCAGGAGAACCGGTCATTCGACCACTACTTCGGCACCCTGCCCGGTGTCGCGGGCTTCGCTGACCCGAACGCACTCACCCTCCCCACCGGCAACTCGGTCTTCTACCAGCCCGACCCGCAGAACCCGGACGGCTACCTGCTGCCGTGGCGCCTGAACACGCTGACTACCAGCGCCCAGGCCATTCCGTCGAGCAGCCACGCCTGGCATTACCAGCACACGATGTGGGACAACGGCGCGATGGACAACTTTGTCCCCTCGCAGCTCGCTGCGAAGGGCGTCAACGGTCCCTACACAATGGGCTACTACACCCGCGAGGACATCCCGTTCCAGTTCGCACTGGCCGAGAACTTCACCATCTGCGACCACTACTTCTGCTCGGTCCTCGGCCCGACCTGGCCGAACAGGCTCATGCACATCAGCGCCTGGATCGACCCGCAAGGTGTCGGCGGCGGCCCGATCACCGCCAACATCGATCCCGTCCCGTACGAATGGCAGACCTACCCCGAAGCGCTGACCGACGCGGGCGTGAGCTGGCAGGTCTACCAGGAAGTCGACAATTACGAGACCAACCTGCTGGAGATGTTCGCCAGCTTCCAGAACGCCCCCGTCTCCTCGACCCTGTACCAGAGCGGGATGCGGACCTTCCTGCCCGGCCAGTTCGAATGGGACGCCATGCACGACCGGCTCCCGGCCGTGTCCTGGCTGATACCGACCAGCTACCAGTCCGAGCACCCGGACTACACCCCGGCCGCCGGCGCCGACTTCGTCGCCAGCAAGATCGACGCGGTCGCCGCCAACCCGGATGTCTGGGCCAAGACCGTCTTCATCCTCAACTACGACGAGAACGACGGCCTGTTCGACCACGTCCTGCCGCCCACTCCCCCGCCTGGCACGCCGAACGAGTTCATCGCGATCGGCGGCGACCCCAGCTGGCCCATCGGCGGCGGCTTCCGGGTGCCGTGCATCATCGTCTCGCCGTGGACCCAGGGCGGCTGGGTCGCCAGCGAGAACTTCGATCACACGTCGGTGCTTCAGTTCCTCGAACTGCTCACCGGCGTCAGGATCCCGAACATCACCTCGTGGCGGCGGTCGACCTTCGGCAACCTGACGTCAGCGTTCGGGTTCCCGCAGTTCCCCAGCGCGGCGCCGTTCCTTCCGGGCACGAAGCAGGTCCCGCCGGCGACTCGTGAGAATCTCATGGGCCGCTGGCATCGCCGTGCTGATGCTCGCTGCTCCGGCGGCAGCTTTCGGGATTGCCGGCGGCTTCGGAGCTACCCATCCGGCCAAGGTCGCTAACGCGCCGCAGAGCACCTTCAAATACCAGGTCGGCAAGCATCTCGCTGCCGGCTTCCACCGGGCGGCCGGCCAGGCCGCTCCCGCAGCTGGCAACTTCGACGCGTACGTGGCGGCGGCTGGCCCCGGCGAAGTCCTTCAGGTCGATGTCGCCACCGACACGATCCTGAACACCTACACCGGCACCGACACGACCGAGGGCGTCGCTGTCACGCCCGACAACTCGCAGGTCTTCGTCGCCGAGACTGGCCAGTACGACGTGATCCCGGTCAATGTCTCGACAGGCAAGGAAGGCACTCCGATCTATGTAGGCGCCTATCCGCAAGACGTGGCGGTGTCGCCCGACGGCAGCCAGGTCTACGCCACGGTGACCAGCGGCGACACCGGGCCGGGCGGGTCCAGCGTCGTGGCGGTGATCAGCACGTCGACCGACACGGTGACCGGTGACATCACCGTTGGCTCCGGGCCGCGGCAGGTGGTCTTCAGCCCGGACGGCAAGTTCGCCTACGTCACCACGGAGCGGAGCATCGACGTGATCGGCACCGCTACCGGCAAGGTCGTCAACTTCATTCCAGATCCCGCGGGCCCGCAGGGCATCGCGGTAAGCCCCGATGGCAGCACGCTGTACGTGACCAACCCGGCGACGAACAGCCTCCTGGTGATCAATGCCGCTTCCGGCCGCGTTACCGACCGGGTCCCGGCCGGCGCTGAGCCGTATGCGGTGGCCGTCACGCCCGACGGCAGCACCGTTTATGTGACCGACATGAACTCGAACTCGGTGACGGCAATCGACACAGCAAGTGATGCCAGTGTCGCGACGATCGGCGTAGGGACGCTGCCTGGCTCCGTCGCCGTCACGCCGGACGGCTCGCAGGTCTGGGTCGGCAACATCCTGACCGGTGACATCACGGTGATCAACCCGGCGACGAACACTGTGGCCGGCACCCTCATCAGCGGTGCCGGGACGGCCAACCTCGACGGGCAGCCGCTCGGCATCGCCTTCGCCCGGTCATAGCTCCGCGACGCGACTGCCGGATACCGGGCAAGCGTGTCCGGTATCCGGCAGTCGGTTTATCGCCGTCTGAGCAGCGCCAGGAAGATCGCGTCGGTGCCGTGCCGGTGCGGCCAGAACTGGGCGTACGGGCTACCGTCTGCGCTGCGCAGCTGCGGCACTTCGGCAAGCACCTCCGGCGCATCCAGCACGGCTACGTCGTCGCGCTCGGCGAGCGTGTCGCTGAGGACCTCCCGGGTCTCGGCCAGATGCGGTGAACAGGTCACGTAGGCGACGACGCCGCCGCGCCGGGCTGCATCCAGGGCCGTGCGGAGCAGGGCACGCTGCAGCCCGCCGATCGCAGCGACATCGGCTGGTGTTCGCCGCCATCGTGCCTCAGGCCGGCGGCGCAGCGCGCCGAGCCCGGAACAGGGCACGTCCGCGATGACCCGGTCGAATCCACCGGGCCGCCACGGCGGCGCAGTGCCATCGGCGACGACCACACTGCATGATCCGGCCGGCGCGACGGCCGAAGCGACCAGGCGGGCCCGGTGCTCGCGGATCTCGGCGGCAGTCAGCCGGGCACCCGCTCCCCCAGCGAGGCCAGCCAGCAAGCGCGCCTTACCGCCCGGGCCGGCGCACAGATCCAGCCAGTTGCCGTCAGGCCCGTCGGCCGGCACCCTGGCCAGCGCAGTCGCCGCGAGCTGGCTGGCCTCGTCCTGAACGCCTGCCCTGCCCTCCGCGACGGCGGGGACGGCTGCGGGATCGCCCTGGCTGAGGTAACCGCCCACTGCGGACCAGCGGGCGGGCTCACAGCCGAAGGCCACCAGCTCGTCCTGACCGGCTAGGCCTGGCACGGCGCACAGCTGAACAGCGGGGCGCTCGTTGTCGGCGGCCAGCGCGGCCTCGGTCTCTTGGAGGCCGCCTTCCGGTGCTTCGCCGAGCGCGGCTGCGAACGCCTCGACTACCCAGCGCGGATGACTGAACCGGACGGCAAGATGACCAACCGGGTCCGCGTCCCTGGCCGGCGCCGCGATTTCGAGCCAGTGAGCCATGTCCCTGGTCGCCACGCGGCGCAGGACCGCGTTGACAAAGCCGGCGGGCCGCTGGCCGGCTGCCTGCTTGATCAGGTTCACCGAGGTCGCCACTGCGGCGTGCGGCTGGATCCTGGTGGCCAGTAGCTGATGCGTGCCGAGCCGGAGCACCTCGCGTACAGCCGGGTCGAGCGTGTTCAGGTCACGGTCGCAGCAGATGCCCAGGATGGCGTCGTAGCTGCCCGCACCGCGCAGAGTGCCGTAACTGAGCTCGGTAGCCAGCGCGGCGTCCCGGCCGGCCAGGTTGTGCTGCGCGATCAGTTGCGGCAGCAGGAGGTTGGCGTATGCGTCCCGGCTGGCCACGGCCAGCAGCAGGGCTAGCGCGACCCGGCGGGCTGGATCGGGCCGGCTCTGATTGCGCCGGGCTGGCTGGGCAGGGGCTCCGGGCATGTCAGGCAAGTACGGCCGGCCGGCCATCCAGGTGCAGGCCGCGCGCCCAGTCGGCGGCCGCCATGCGGCGCTTGCCGTGGGCCTGCACGTCGCCGAGCAGCACCGGCGTGGTGCCGGTGCCAGCGAGCACGCTGCGGCTGGTCACCCGGAGCTCGCCGGGGGCTAGCAGCCCCGAGCCGGGCGAGCCGACCCCGACCGGTACAGGCTCCACCGGACCAGCACCCGCGAGCCCCGGCGCTAGATCGACCGGCCAGAGCTTGACGCGGAGGCCGTCCAGCTGAGTCCACGCTCCAGGATCTGGCGTGCAGGCCCTGATCCGGCGGCCGATCGCCAGGGCCGGCTGGCTCCAGTCGATCTCAGCGTCAGCCGGAGTGATCTTCGGCGCCAGGGTCACGCCATCCGCAGGCTGCTCCCGCGCCTCCAGCTCGCCGGACTCGATCCCGTCCAGGGTGGCCACGAGCAGCTCGGCGCCCGCTGTGCTCAGCCGTTCCAGCAGGTCCCCGGCGGTGTCCGCCGGCCGGATCGCTTCGGTGAGGACGCCGTACACCGGGCCTGCGTCCAGTTCCCGGACGATACGGAAGGTCGTCGCGCCGGTGACGTCGTCGCCGTGCATGATCGCGTGCTGAACCGGCGCGGCGCCGCGCCACGCCGGGAGGACCGAGAAATGCAGGTTGACCCAGCCATTGACCGGGATGTCGAGCGCGGACTGCGGAATCAGCGCGCCGTAGGCCGTCACCGGGCAGCAGTCCGGGCCGATCTCGCGCAGCCTCGCGAGGAAGTCTGGCTCGGACGGCTTGACCGGCGCCAGCACCTCGATCCCTGTCTCGGCGGCTCGCTCGGCGACTGGGCTGTGGCCGAGCTTCAGGCCGCGCCCTGCCTTGGCGTCCGGCCTGGTGACGACTCCTACGACCTGGTGCCTGGACTTCAGCAGCGCATCAAGTGAAGGCAGCGCTGTCGCGGGCGTGCCGGCGAACACCAGGCGCATGCGCTAGAAGGCCTTGCCTTGGGTCGGGTGCGGCGAGACCCTGACCAGCGGAGCCGGCTCACCCCACCACTCCGAAGCCCGGATCTCCTTCATCGCGAGCTTGCGCTGTGCCGGATCGAGCCGGTCGATGAACAGGACGCCGTCCAGATGGTCGGTCTCATGCTGAACGCACCGGGCCAGTTGCCCGCTGCCCTCGACGCTCACCCGCTCGCCGTGCATGTCGAATCCCGTAGCCACCGCGCGCAGCGATCTGCTGGTCGGGTAAGCGAGGCCGGGGAACGACAGGCAGCCCTCGTCGTCAACCTCAAGCTCGTCCGACAACTGGAGGGTCGGATTGATCAGGTGCCCCAGCACGTCGTCGACGTAGTAGGTGAAAACCCGGAGTCCGACACCGATCTGAGGCGCCGCCAGGCCAACGCCCGGCGCGTCCATCATCGTGTCGGTGAGATCCTTCACGAGCTTGCGCAGCTCAGCGTCGAAGGTAGTCACCGGGTCGGCAGGGGTGCGCAGCACCGGATCGCCGAACAAGCGGATGGGCCTGATACTCACAACACTCCTCCGGGCATGAGCGCCGCCGCGGGCGCATAGCGCACGAAGCCGGCGGCGGCCGGCGGCGACGGCTTCGATCAAGTCTACGAACTGAGACTGCTCCCGCTCGCACCTGGCGAACGAGCCTTGAATGCGGCTTTGCGCGCGGCCCTGGCTACGCCAGGGTCGGGATGGTGCTCGCTCAGCGCTTCGAGCAGGTCGATGACGCCGGGATGGCGCACCTGCCAGAGGCCTGCGACTATCTCGGCCTGCGCGTCGGGCGGTACTTCTGGCAGGAGCTCGGCGACCACGTCCCGAGGGTCGGCCTCCTCCAGCAGCCCGGCACCGAGGTCGACTAGCAGCCAGGTACGGTCCGCCGGCCCGAGCTCGGCGTCCTCACCGTGCTCGTGCAGCCAGACGGCAGCATGCGCGCGCAGCAGCGGCTCGTCGAGCGCGGCACGAACTTCCTCGGTGGCGGCCTTGCCGATCCGGTCAAGCACGGCGAAGGCCGCACCGCGGAGACCTGGCGTTCCCGCCGCTGCGGCCGCGATCAAATCAGCCGCGGCCTGCTCTTCGGACCGGCCGGCCAGCCATTCGTTGATCTTGGACTCGCCGTCCTCCGCGTCACAGCTGGCTAGCGTGGTCAATAGGCCTACGGCACTGTCGCGTTCGGCCACGCCTAGCACGGGAACGTGCCAGCCCTGCGAAAGCAATCGCCGGTGCACGCCCCACACGCCGAGCGGCGACAGCACAACTGTCAGGCTCCCCGCGGCATCCTCTGTGCCGAGTTCCACTACCCCGAGGTCCGCGAGCGTCTCCAGGGCATGCGAGAGCGCGGCTGCCTCGTCGGCATCGGGTGCCCGGCTTGCCGCCCGGCCGACAGTCGGATCTGCCAGCTGGCTGCTGCCAGCAGCGGCCGAGTAGGCCTCGAACAGCGCGTCGATCCGGACCGGAGCGCCGACCGTGTACAGCGCCGTGGCGAGGCCGTCCAGTTCCTCGGCTGCCAGCAGCGCAGCCAGGGCGGCGTCCCACTCTCTGAGCATGTCCTCGGCCCTGGTAGCAGACAGCGGTACGTCGGCCAGGCCCTGCTGGCGGTCACCGGCCGCTTCCTCGCTGGCAGCCGCCACGACCCGCCAGGCAGCGTCCAGCTCATCCAGTGTCAGTTCCAGCGCCTCGGCCGCGTCGCGAGCAGCACCGCCGTCAAGCACCCGGCTCGCTGCCACCTCAGGATGTACGGCAGCCCACCTGCGAAGGTCGCGCGCCGCCCGCAAGAGCGGCACCACCCTGGCTGCTGCTGCCAGCTCGTCGCGGGGCGCGAGCCGGACCGGAGGCATCCGCAGTCGGTCCCGTGGGGCGCCGGCTGACCCGCCGGATCCCGGTTCGGACTGCGTACGCTGGCCGCCGGGTGAGTTGGTCACTCAAGTACCCTACGGCCTCCACGGTAGGTAGTCAGATCAGCGCTGCCGGGTCCAGCTGGACTCGAACCGCTCCCGGCTCCTTGGCCGCAGTACGAAGGGCCAGGCCAGCGCGCAGGGCCAGCGCTAGCGCCGTGCCTTCTGACCTGGGCACACGGACGAGATATCGGATAACTTCGGGGCCTCGTCCGGCCGCTGCGGCGCGCCGGCCAGCGCCAGCCGGCCGGTCTGCCGGAAACGGCCCGAGCAGCTCCGCGTCCGGCGGCAGCCGCGCCTCGTCGAGAAGGACGGCGACGGCGGGCGCCGGGCCGGTAACGGCGGCCATCCGCGTCGTCGGCGGGAATCTCAGGTCCGCGCGCTCGGCAAGCTCGCGGTCGGCATAGGTAGCCGGATCCCAGCGGATCAGGGCCTGGACGGCAGGCTGAGCTCCGTCAGCGACCACGACCACGCTGCCCCCGTCTGCAGCCGGCCGGACCAGCGCGGCGGCATTCATCCACCGTCGCAAGGCCTCCTCAGCGGCCCGCAGGCTGGCCAGCCCGAGCATTGCCCACCCGTCCAGCAGGACGGCACCGGCATACCCCCCAGGCGCGGCCGGCTCCGCTCCCGGAGTCGCGACCACTACCGCAGGCTCCGCGCTGACCTGGTCTAGCACCGCGCTGCCACCGGAGGTGAGCACGGGCACGCCGGAGAAGGCGCGCCCCAGCTCCTCGGCGGTCCGGCGCGCCCCGGTAACCAGAGCCCGCAGTCCCTGATGACCGCAGCGGCGGCAGCTCCGGCCGATCGCTGATCCGCACCAGCCGCACCGCAGCGGCGCCTGCGCGCCTGGTAGCTCGGCCGGGCCGCCGCATTCACAACGGGCGGGCGAGTGGCAGCGCTCGCAAGCGACAGCTGCCAGATAGCCGCGACGGGGCACCTGGAACAGTACAGGCCCGCCGGCCAGCGCTGCCTGCGCGGTCCGCAGCGCGATTCCGGGCAGCCGGGCAGACCGGGCTGCCTCGTCCCTGGCCAGCTCTTCGTCCGCGCCGGCTGCCTGTACGGCCGGCGCGAACTGCCGGGCTGCAGCCCGGCTCGCCTGCAGCGGCCTCGCCCAGCCCGCCGAGATGAGCTGCGCAGCCTCAGCTGTTCTGGCAAATCCGCCGATCAGGGCACCGCTGCGGGCCCGGTGCGCCCGCAGTGCGAGAACTTCCCTGGCATGGGGGTAGGGCGCCCGCGGCTCTGCGTGCAGATCGTCACCTTCGTCCCAGAGCACCACCAGCCCGAGGTGGGCCACCGGCGCGAACATGGCCGACCGCGTGCCTGCAACCACTGCTACCTCGCCGCGAGCAGCCGCCAGCCAGCGCCGGTACCGCTCAGCCGGCCCAAGGCTCGCCATCAGCGCCACATGCTGACCTGGCCCCAGCGCCGCGCTCAGCGCCGAATCGACCAGCGCCAGGTCGCGGGCGTCAGGGACGACGACGACAGCTCCGCGACCGGACCGGGAGACCGCGGCAACCGCCCGCGCGATCTCCGCCGGCCAGTCCTGACCAGGCAGCGCCGACCAGACAGCGCGCGGGCTGCGACCGCCCGCGAGCGCCGCCAGGAAAGACGGCCCGTCCGGGTACCGGCCCCACAGCGCGTCGCCTGCCTCATCGTGGCCAGTCTCGCCAGCGGCAGCGCTCGCGCCATCGTTCAGCCCGCTTCCGGGCACCGAGCGGCTCGCTGCCGCGTGCCGCGGCGGGATTGCCAGCCGGAGCACATCGGCCAGCGTGCCGCCATACCGGTCGGCTACCGCCCGCGCAAGCCCCGCAATCTCCTCGGTGAGCACAGGCTCGGGCGATACCACTCGTTCCAGATAGCCGAGCTTGCCCTGATGATCGGTCCCGGCGCAGCGCTCGAGCAGGAAGCCGCCGGTCAGCTGGCCGGAGAATCGCACCCGCACCCGGCACCCCGCGACCGCCGACCCGGCCAGCGACTCGGGCACCAGGTAGTCAAACGGCCGGTCGAGGTGCGGGAGGGAGATGTCGACGGCAACCCTGGCCACGGGCAGCTCCGCGGCCGGCTGACGCGCGACCCGGCCGCCGCCCGCCTTGCGCGGCGCCCGCTGCGCGACCAGACCCGACACGCTCTCAGTCCTATCAGAGAGGGCAGACCGCCGGGCCCTGGCGCAAACCAGCGCACCTGGTTCCGACAGCCGCCGCCGCTGGTCAGGCCCGGCAGGTTGCCGACAGCGCCGCGCCGTCAGCGGCCAGATGCGCGCGCAGGCTGACCGGGACCGCCTTCTGCGTGATCACGTCTGCTCGCGCTTGCTGCAGGTCTGCCGCCATGGCAAACAGTTCGTTCCGGCCTTGTATGACTGTCGCCGCAGCCGCCGCCGAGTTCGCCCGGCTCGCCGCGGTGCCGAGGTCCGAGGCCAGCTGGGCAGCCGCAACGTTGCCGCTGATGTCCGCCATCGCCCTGGCGTAGGCCTGATGCACAGCCGCCGGGTAGGTACATCCGCCGGCCGAGCCGCCCGAGGCGGCGGCGATCACGACCACGATCACTGCGGCCCACGCCAGCGAGGCGGCAAGCGCCAGGACGCTCGCTGTCCGGCCGGGCCCACCCGAACGGCTCCGGCGCAGGCCGAGCACGCCGACCACGAGACCGGGAACGACCAGTGGCAGCAGGCCGGTTATCAGCACCGCGCGCGGCGTCCAGGGACCAGCTGGCGGGTCCGGGCGCGCGGCAGGGCCCGGCCGCAGGTCCGGTGCCACCCCGCTGTCCGATGAGCGAGGCATGCCAGGACCGGGCCACGGACCGTTCTCCCACGGCGGCGGCGTTCCCGCCGACGACTCTGCCCGCTCGCTGGCCCAGGGCGGCGTGCCGGGCGGCGTGCCGGGCGCCGCAGGCTGCGCACGCTGGAGCTTCTCCGGCGCTGCGGACCCGGCCTCATCGACGGCAACGGTCATGGAGTCCGGCAGCAGCGCGGCCCGGCCGCCCGGCAGGAACCAGTCAGTCAGCGTGGCGGCCGGATCAAAGCGAGCGTGCTGCCCGGCAGCCTCTGGCGCCGGGCCCGGCTCGTCAGGCGAGCGGCTCACGGACTCGCCGCCGTTGCCACTTGGGTCGGCCGCAGGCCGGGCCGTCACGCCGAACCAGGGATCGAGTTCCTCGGGGCTCGGGGACTTGCCTGTCACGCCGCGCCCATCAGACGACGACATCCATCACCAGACCAGCATCGGTATTGGCATTGATATAGGCACCGATGCTAGCCGCAATAACGCTACAACCGCATTGAAACTATCCAATACCGCCTACTGTTAACGTTCAGGACGAGCGCACCCGCCCTGAACGCAGCGGCTACGCTCCGGCCGCTGACCGCAGCGCCTCGGCGCGGTCGGTCCGCTCCCAGGCGAAATCGGGCTCCTCGCGGCCGAAGTGACCGTAGGCAGCCGTCTGCGCGTAGATCGGCCGCAGCAGGTCCAGGTCCCGGATGATGGCGGCAGGCCGCAGGTCGAAGACATGGAGAACGGCGTCCTGGATCCGCTCGACCGGCGCACGCTCGGTGCCGAAGCACTCGACGAACAAGCCGACCGGCTTGGCCTTGCCGATCGCGTAGGCAACCTGCGCCTCGCAACGATCCGCGAGACCGGAGGCCACCACGTTCTTCGCTACCCAGCGCATCGCATACGCGGCGCTCCGGTCCACCTTGGACGGGTCCTTGCCGGAGAAAGCGCCGCCACCATGCCGGGCCATGCCACCGTAGGTGTCGATGATGATCTTGCGGCCGGTGAGGCCGGCATCGCCCATCGGGCCGCCGATCTCGAACCGGCCAGTGGGGTTCACCAGCAGGCGGTAACCCGACGTGTCGAGATCCAGGCCCGCCAGCACTGGCTCGACGACGTGGTCGCGGATGTCAGGTGTGAGCAGCCCGGCGAGGTCGATGGCCGGGGCGTGCTGGGTCGAGACCACCACGGTGTCCAGCCGCACTGCCTGGTCACCGGCGTACTCGATAGTGACCTGCGTCTTGCCGTCCGGACGGATGTAAGGCACCTCGCCGTTGCGCCGGACCTCGGAGAGCCTGCGGGCCAGCCGGTGAGCCAGCGTGATCGGCAATGGCATCAGCTCCGGGGTATCCCGGCACGCGTAGCCGAACATGAGGCCCTGGTCGCCGGCACCCTGCCGGTCGAGTTCGTCGGAGCCCTCGCCCTCGCGGTGCTCAACGGCCTCACCGACGCCGAGCGCGATGTCGGGTGACTGTGAGCCGATCGACACCTGCACGCCGCAGGTGGAGCCGTCGAAGCCCTTGGCCGAGGAGTCGTAGCCGATCTCGAGGATCTTCTCCCGAATGATGCCCGGAATGTCCACGTAGGTGTCGGTCGTGACTTCGCCCGCTACGTGAACCTGACCTGTCGTGATCAGCGTCTCGACGGCAACCCTGCTGCGGTGATCGCCCTTGAGCATGGCGTCGAGAATGGCGTCGCTGATCTGGTCCGCCATCTTGTCTGGATGGCCCTCAGTGACGGACTCGGATGTGAATAGACGACGAGCCACTAGACACCTTTTCTTCTGCTTGTGCTTCCTGGCAGCGGTTCCACGACGGCGCAGCCGCAGGGTTACCTGACCGCGGTCTGGCCCGCCGGTGATCTCCCGGAGATCCCCGCCGAATTGTACCGGTGTAAGTCTGACGCCGTAGGCGGGCTTCCGGATTACCCGCGGTTAACGGAGTCGCGCGGCAACTTCGTCCCAGATCGCGTCCGCAATCTCGTCCTTGGCCGCACGGGGCAGCTTGACCTCGGCACCATCGGCAGCCAGCACAGTCGCCTCGTTGTCATCGGTTCCGAAAGCCAGGCCGTTTCCCACCTGGTTAACGACGAGCAAGTCGCAGCCCTTCCGCGCCAGCTTGGCACGGCCGTTCGCCAGCACGTCACCGGTCTCGGCCGCGAACGCGACAATCAGCTGGCCCGGCCGCCGGCGGGCCGCCACCAGGCTGCGGACAATGTCCGGGTTCTCGGCAAGCTCGATTGGCGCCGGGGCGCCGCCCGTTTTCTTGATCTTGGCGGCGCTCCGGATGGCCGGCCTGAAGTCGGCCACCGCGGCAGCCATCACGATCGCGTCGGCGGCGTCAGATTCCGCCAGCATGGCGTCGTGCAACTCGCGCGCCGATGTCACCCGGATCACGCGCGCGCCCGCCGGGTCCGGCAGGCCGGTATTGGCAGCCACCAGGGTGACGGCTGCGCCGCGGCTGGCCGCCGTGCGCGCCAGCGCGTAGCCCTGCTTTCCGGACGACCAGTTGCCCAGATAACGAACTGGATCCAGTTCCTCCCTGGTCCCCCCGGCGGACACCAGGATCGTGCGCCCGGCCAGGTTCTGCGCCATCGCGCCAGCGCCCCTTGCCAGGACTCGCTGCGCCACCAGGAAGAGTTCGGCTGGCTCGGGCAGCCGCCCCGGCCCGGAATCCTGTCCGGTCAGCCTGCCGGACCCGGGGTCGAGCACGATGCAGCCACGGCTGCGCAAGGTGGCGACGTTTGCCCTGGTAGCCGCGTGCTCCCACATCTCCGTGTGCATCGCCGGCGCGAAGATCAGCGGGCAGCGCGCGGTCAGCAGGACCGCGGTGAGCAGGTCATCAGACCTGCCAGCGACAGCGCGGGCCATCAGGTCTGCGGTGGCGGGGGCGACGATGACCAGGTCGGCCTCCTGGCCCAGCCGGACGTGCGGCACCTCGTGAACCGACTCCCACGGGCTGGTCAGGACTGGCTGGCCGGACAGCGCCGCCCAGGTGGCAGCCCCGACAAAGTTGAGCGCCGCGGGCGTCGGGACAACCTGGACGCGGTGACCAGACTCGGTCAGCAGCCGCAGCAACTCACAAGCCTTATATGCGGCAATCCCGGCAGATACTCCGAGGATGATGCGCACGAACAGCCCCTAGCGTGACGATTGCGCCCCGCGGCGGATCAGGCCTGCTCGGGGGTCTCCGCGCTGAGCAGGCGCTCGCTGATCTCGCGGAGGGCGATCGACAGCGGCTTCTCCTGCACCCTGGTCTCGACGAGCGGGCCGACGTACTCCAGCAGGCCCTCGCCGAGCTGGGCGTAGTAAGCGTTGATCTGCCGCGCCCGCTTGGATGCCATGATCACCAGGCCGTACTTGCTGTCTACGACCTCAAGCAGATCGTCGATCGGCGGGTTGATAATGCCTTCCGTAGAAGGGGTCGCTGCCAAGGTGTGCCTTCCAGATCTGGATTCAGTGAGATCCTTGCCCGGCAAGGTCTCGCCCAGCGGTGCTGTCACCGTTAACTGGGCCAGTGACCTTGCCATACTGGGCCATCATCAAGGCTATCAGCTGGTCGCAAACATCTTCGACAGATGTGTTCACCAGGGTGATGTCGAACTCATCGCTGGCGGCAAGCTCGAGCCGGGCAGCCTCGAGCCGGCGGCTGACCGCGTCCGCGGACTCGGTGTTCCGTCCGACCAGCCGGCGCTCCAGCTCCTCCCATGACGGCGGGGCAAGGAAGATGAGGAGCGAGTCGGGAACCGCCGCCCGCACCTGCCGGGCGCCGGCCACGTCGATCTCGAGCAGGGCCGGGGCCTGCTGGTCGATCCGCTGCTGAACCGGCGCACGCGGGGTGCCGTAGCGGTTGCCGGCAAACTGCGCCGATTCCAGCAATTCGCCAGCCGCGGCCATTCTCTCGAATTCGGCCTCGGTGACGAAGAAATACTCGCGGCCATCCATTTCGCCCGGCCGCGGTGCCCGGGTGGTAACCGAAACGGACTGCCAGATCCACGGGCATTCACTGCGCAAACGCGCTGCCACAGTGCTCTTGCCGACAGCGGACGGCCCGGACAACACTGTCAGCCGGGCAGGGACAGGGACAGGGACAGGGACAGGGGCACCGCGGCACAGCCCGCGCGGCTCGGCTGCGAGCATGCTTCCCGCGGCCCCCTCCCTGGCTCGTGCTGGCGCTTTGGTCAGATGTCTCCGCCGAATTCACTCTCCAGCGCGCTGCGCTGGTTGGCGCCCAGGCCGCGAACGCGCCGCGACTCCGCAATGCCCAGCCGCTCCATTATCTGCTTCGCCCGCACCTTGCCAACGCCCGGCATGGACTCAAGGAGTGCCGACACCTTCATCTTGCCCACAACATCATCGGTCTGCCCCTCCTTGAGCACCTGAGGAAGGGACGTCGAGCCATGCTTGAGCCTGTTCTTTACTTCTGCACGGTCCTTACGGGCCTGAGCAGCCTTCTCTAGGGCCGCTGCCCGCTGCTCGGGAGTAAGTGGAGGAAGAGCCACGCGAGGTCACCTCGGGTTTCGTATCGAAAAAGTCGCTCCGCGAGGGGAAACTAGCGAGTTACGCCCGGATCGGCAACGTGAACTCCCGTTTGCACCGGCACAAATTGGCCAATATGACACGCCGTAGAAGGCCCTTCACACAGAGTAGTTGCATTTTCGCCAGTAGCGCAATTTTTTGCCCTTCCTGCGACACATCGCAGCCCGCTGACCTGCGCCGTTTACAGCGGTGTAGTACGTCGCAGCAGCGGCTTCATGATCCTTGCGGATCACGAATGGTGACACTCCGCCAAACTTCGACTTAGCATCCGATACAGCCCCGCCTGAGCACCCTTATACAGCGCTATGTACGGTTTGTGAGGGCAGTTTCGGATGCTAAGTGCGCTGCGGGGAGCCCCGAGGCCGGTTGGCGGGGCAGGCGCGGGCGACATAGCCGCTAGCGCCGCACGACCTCAGCGCGGCGGAGTGAGGCGGCGATGGCTGCCGCCGCCGCTCCGGGGTCGGCCGCTCCGGTGATCGGGCGGCCGATCACCAGCAAGTCCGCGCCGGCCCGCAGCGCCTCCTCGGGCGTGGCCACCCGCGCCTGGTCGTTGGCCGCGGCACCGGCCGGGCGGACTCCGGGCGTGATCAGCAGCGTCTCGTCCCCGACCTCGGCTCGCACTGCTTCGACCTCGTGCGGCGAGCAGACCAGGCCGCGAGCTCCGGACTCGACTGCGAGGACGGCAAGCCGCCGGACCGCCGAGCTGACCGGGCCGGCCAGCCCGACCCGGTCGAGATCAGCTTCGTCCAGGGACGTCAGCACGGTCACGGCGACGATCCTGGCGTCCGGTGCCGCGTCGGCGGCGGCCCTGATCGCCGCTCGGCCGGCTGCCGCGTGCACTGTGAGCAGCGACGGCCGCAGGCGGGCAACAGCCCGCGCCGCCCCGGCGACCGTCGCCGGAATGTCGTGCAGCTTCAGGTCGAGGAAGATCTCCACCCCGCTCGCGCCGCGTACCGAGGCCACGGCATCCGGCCCGTACCGCAGGTACAGTTCCAGGCCGATTTTCAGAGTGCTTACGTGCGGGCCGACCAGCGCAGCCCAGCGAGCAGCGGTCTCCAGGTCCGGCGCGTCCAGGGCAACGGCAATGGGTGCGTGCCGGGCCATCAGCTTCTCCTCACTCGGGTACTCGCGTCTACCCGGACGGCCGGGCTTACCCGGGTACCGGGGCTCAGCGTGCGGCCGGTTGCGGCGTGCGGCTGGTGAGCGAGGCCGACCACGTCGGTCAGTCGCTCCACCCCGCGGTCGGTCAGTTCCTCCTCAAGCTCGCGCAAGATCCGCGCGCAGGCCGACGGGTCGTGGAAGATCGTGGTTCCGACACCCACCATCGACGCGCCGGCCAGGATGAGCTCCAGGGCGTCCAGCCCGGTACGCACGCCGCCCATGCCGATGATGGGGACGCCGGGCAGCGCCTCATGGACCTGCCAGACGCAGCGAACAGCGACCGGCCGGATGGCAGGGCCGGACAGCCCGCCAGTCAACCCGGCCAGGCGCGGCCGCATCGTGTCAGTGTCGATCACCATGCCGAGCAGTGTGTTGATCATCGACAGGCCGTCGGCGCCGGCCGACACGCAGGCCTTGGCAACCGCGACGATGTCGGTGACATCGGGCGACAGCTTGGCGAAGACCGGGATGTCGTAGCGCGCCCTGCCCCGGACAGCTTCGATCACCGCAGCCGATGAGTCCGGGTTGCAGGCGAATACCTGGCCGCGGTGCTCCACGTTGGGACAGGAGATGTTGACCTCGATGGCAGTGACTCCTGCCGCGTCCGACAAGCGCCCGGCGAGGTCGGCGTACTCCGCCACCGTCCCGCCGGCGATGGACACCACGGCACGTGCGCCCCTCGACAGCAGCCAGGGCAGGTCACGCCGCAAGAACGCATCGATCCCCGGCCCCTGCAGGCCGATTGAGTTGAGCATGCCGCTAGCGGTCTCGGCCATTCGCGGCGTCGGCCGGCCTGACCGGGGACTCAGCATCACAGACTTGGTGACGATTGCCCCGATCTTCGACACGTCCATGAACTGGGCAAGCTCACGGCCCGCGCCAGCGCATCCGGACGCGGTCATGATCGGATTCGGCAGCTCAACATGGGCGAGCCTGGTCCGGAGGTCAACTGCCATGAGCGTTCCTCCTGGTCACGCCGCCGCTCGCCGCGCCGCCGCGATCTGGATGCGCCGCCCGGTCAGGATGCCCGTCACCGACCGCACTCCCACCAGCACCTGCCAGGTCCGCACCGCGAGCCTGGCCGTTCTGCAGCGCCGCCGCGCGGCGCGATCGCGGCTCCCAGCCGGGCGCGCCGAACGCGTCGAACGGGATCGTGCCCACGTCGTCCCAGCGGACTGACTCGCCGCGGAATACCGGCCCGTCCACGCAGGCCCGCGACATCCGGGTGATCCCGTCGGACCCGATGACCGGCAGCACGCAGGTCATGCACACGCCGACGCCGCAGGCCATCGCTTCCTCGACAGCCGCCTGGACGGGAATGTCGTACCGGCGGGCCAGCGCGGTGATCTGGCGCAGCATCGGCATCGGGCCGCAGGCGTAGATGACGTCGGTCCGGCCGTCGTGAATCGCCTGGTCCAGCAAATCCGTGACCATGCCGCGGGTGCCGAGCGAGCCGTCCTCAGTGGTGATCAGCGCCGTTCGACCGGTCCGGCGCGCGGTCAGCGCGCCGAATACCCGGTCCCCCGATCCCGCGCCAAGCAGGAAGTCGACCTCGCAGCGCCGTTCCTTCAGCTTGCCCGCCAGCGAGAACAGCGGCGCGCTGCCGTAGCCGCCGCCGATCAGCAGGCAGTTGACCGGGTCGCGGGGCAGCGGGAAGGCCTTGCCGAGCGGGCCGGTGACGTCGAGCACGTCCCTCGCGCGCCGCTCCGCCAGCCAGCGGGTGCCGGGACCGCGGGAGGCAAACACGAACTCCACCGTACCGCCGTGGTCTGGCCGGACATCATGAATGGAAAACGCCCTGCTCAGCAGCATCGACGTGTCGGGCCCGCCGACCGCGAGCGTGACGAACTGGCCGGGCTTGAAACGCGCGGCGACAGCCGGCGCGACGAGAGTCATCGCGTGATAGGCATCGATCCGGCGCACCGTGAGGACAGTGCCGCGCACCTGCACCGGCCCGGCCTGCGCGTCGATCTCGCTATGCGTCATCTCGTCCCGAGTCCCGATCCTGCCGTCCGCCGCGGCCGCCTGCCGCGTCAGCCGCGCCGCGCAACCGCGCCGCGTGCTCTTGCAGCGACCGGACGCCTACCACGTCCCTGTCGATGGCCTCGATGCCCTGCACCGCGGCCCACAGGCCCTGCACGGTCGTGATGCACGGGATCGCCCGCCGCACGGCAGCCGACCGGATCTCGTAGCCGTCGCGGCGGAAACCCGACTGGCCAGGTCCGCCGAACGGCGTGTTGACGATCAGGTCGACCTGGCCGTCCAGGATCCGCTCGACGATCGTCGGCTCGCCATCCGGGCCGCGGCCGTCACCGTGCTTACGGACGATCGTCGCAGGAACTCCGTTTCGGCGCAGAACCTCTCCGGTTCCGGTCGTTGCCCAGATCTCGAAGCCAAGCTCGGCCAGCCGCTTCACCGGGAAAATCATCGAGCGCTTGTCCTTGCCCGCCACCGACACGAAGGCCCGGCCCTTGACCGGGAGTGAGCCGTAGGCGGCGGCCTGCGACTTCGCGTAGGCGGTGCCGAACTCCTCGTCGATGCCCATGACCTCGCCAGTCGAGCGCATCTCCGGCCCGAGGACAGTGTCCACGCCCTCACCAGAAGCATTGGCGAACCGGGAGAACGGCAGCACCGCCTCCTTGACCGCGATCGGCGAGTCCACCGGCAGCGTCCCGCCATCACCGGCAGCGGGCAGCAGACCGGCAGCACGCAAGTCCGCGATCGTCGCGCCGAGCATCAGCCGGGCGGCCGCTTTGGCCAGCGGCACTGCCGTCGCCTTCGACACGAACGGGACGGTCCTCGACGCCCGCGGGTTAGCTTCCAGCACGTAGAGCACCCCGGCCGCAAGGGCGTACTGCACGTTCAGCAGGCCGCGCACGCCGACGCCGCGGGCGATTCCCTCAGTCGAGGACCTGATCAGCGAGATGTACTCCTGGCTAAGCGTGATCGGGGGCAGCGCGCAGGCCGAGTCGCCGGAGTGAATCCCCGCCTCCTCGATGTGCTCCATCACGCCGCCGAGATAGAGCTCCGTGCCGTCGTACAGCGCATCCACGTCGATCTCGATCGCGTCGTCGAGGAACCTGTCGATCAGCACCGGGTGCTCGGGCGAGGCTTCGGTCGCCCGCCGGACGTAGTCCGCCAGAGAAGCGTCGTCGTAGACGATCTCCATGCCCCGTCCGCCGAGCACGTACGACGGCCGTACCAGCACCGGGTAACCGATCTCGTGGGCTACCGCCTCGGCTTGCGCCACCGACGTCGCGGTGCCGTGCCGCGGCGCCAGCAGGCCGGCCGCCGCCAGCACCCGACCGAACTCGCCGCGGTCCTCCGCCAGGTGGATAGCTGACGGGGAGGTGCCAACGACCGGCACGCCCTCGGCCTCAAGTGCACGTGCGAGCCCGAGCGGCGTCTGCCCGCCGAGCTGCACGATAACCCCGGCGACCGGGCCGCTCGACTGTTCGGCGTGCACTACCTCGAGCACGTCTTCCAGCGTCAGCGGCTCGAAATACAACCGGCCGGAAGTGTCGTAGTCCGTCGACACCGTCTCCGGGTTGCAGTTGACCATCACGGTCTCGTAACCAGCGTCGGTCAGCGCGAACGACGCGTGCACGCAGGCGTAGTCGAACTCGATGCCCTGCCCGATCCGGTTCGGCCCGCTGCCGAGGATGATCACCTTCGGCTTGCCGCCTGGCGGGACCTCGGTGGCCAGGTCGTAAGTGGAGTACAGGTACGGCGTCCGCGCCGCGAACTCCGCCGCGCAGGTGTCAACCGTGTGATACACCGGCCGCACGTCAACCGACCACCGCAGCGCGCGGATCTCCGCCTCGGTCTTGCCGGTGAGCTGGCCGAGCTGCGCGTCGGAGAACCCCAGAGACTTGGCCGCTGCCAGGGCCCGAGCGGTCGCCGGGCCGCCGACGCCGATCCCGTCGTCCTGGATCTGCCGCGCGTGCTCCTCGATCGCCGCGATCTGATCCACGAACCACGGATCGATCGAGCTGGCCGCGGACACTTCAGCGACCGAAGCGCCGGCCCGCAGCGCCTGGTGAACCGTGGACAACCGCCCGTCGTGCGGCACCGCGCAGGCAGCCAGCAGCGCGCCGCGATCCTCCGGCAGCGACGCCCAGCTGAATGGCGCGCTGCGCTGCTCCAGGGATCGCTGCGCCTTCTGCAGCGCTTCGGCGAACGTCCCGCCGATCGCCATCGCCTCGCCGACCGACTTCATGTGCGTGGTCAGTACCGGATCGGCACCGGGAAACTTCTCGAACGCGAACCGCGGCATCTTGACCACGACGTAGTCAAGCGACGGCTCGAAACTGGCCGGTGTCTCCCCGGTGATGTCGTTGCGGATCTCATCGAGGGTGTAGCCGATAGCCAGCCGCGCGGCAATCTTCGCGATCGGGAACCCGGTCGCCTTGGACGCCAGCGCGCTGGACCGCGACACCCTCGGGTTCATCTCGATGACGACCATCCGGCCGGTCTGCGGGTGCACCGCGAACTGGATGTTGCAGCCGCCGGTATCCACGCCGACCGCGCGCGCAGTGGCGATTGCCACGTCGCGCATGTGCTGATACTCCCGGTCAGTCAGCGTCATGGCCGGCGCGACCGTGACCGAGTCGCCGGTGTGCACGCCCATCGGGTCGATGTTCTCGATCGAGCAGACGATCACGACGTTGTCGTTCTTGTCGCGCATCAGCTCGAGCTCGAACTCCTTCCAGCCGAGCACTGACTCCTCGAGCAATACTTCGGTGACCGGGCTGGCATCCAGCCCGGAACCTGCGATCCGGTCCAGCTCGCCCGGCGTCCGCGCGATGCCCGAGCCGGTCCCGCCGAGCGTGAAGGACGGTCGCACGACAACCGGGAAGCCCAGCTCGGCCGCCGCCGCCCGGCACTCGTCCAGCGTGTGACAGATCCGGCTGGACGGAACCTCCGCGCCGACGCCAACCACGATTTCCTTGAACCGGTTCCGGTCCTCGCCCGCCCGGATCGCGTCGATGCCGGCGCCGATCAGCTCGACGCCGTATTTGGCCAGCGTGCCGCTGTCGTGCAGGGCGACCGCAGCATTCAGCGCGGTCTGGCCGCCCAGCGTGGGCAGGACCGCGTCCGGCCGCTCCCGCGCGATCACCTTCGCCAGCACGTCATGGGTGATCGGCTCGACGTAGGTCGCATCGGCGAACTCCGGGTCGGTCATGATCGTCGCCGGGTTGGAATTGACCAGGCTGACCCGGATCCCCTCGGCGCGCAGCACCCGGCACGCCTGCGTACCCGAGTAGTCGAACTCGCACGCCTGCCCGATGATGATCGGGCCGGATCCGATGACCAGTACCGACTTCAGGTCGTCCCGCTTAGGCATGCTGACCTCCGGCCGTCGCGAAACCCCTATGACCATGGAAACGGGCACTGGGCCAGGCCGGCCGCGCAGCCAGGCGCGCGGAGACCGGAGCCGAGCCCGTTTCCGGCATGGTCATCGGTTTGCCTCCATCAGCTCGCAGAACTCCGAGAAGAGCCCGGACGCGTCATGCGGACCCGGTGCGGCCTCCGGGTGGAACTGGACGCTGAAAGCGGGCGCGTCCAGCAGTCGCAGGCCTTCCACCACGCCGTCGTTGAGGTTCAGGTGCGTGATCTCAGCCGGGCCGAACGCGGTGTCGAACGGCGGGCCGGCCTGAGCGCTCGCTGGTGACCCTGGCTGCCAGTCGCCTGGCCCGTCAGCGCCCGGCAGCGCAACGGCGAAACCGTGATTGTGGCTGGTGATCTGCACCCGCCCGGTGCGAACGTCGGCGACCGGCTGGTTCACGCCGCGGTGGCCGAAGCGCAGCTTGTAGGTGGCCAGGCCGAGGGCACGGCCGAGTACCTGGCTGCCCAGGCAGATGCCGAACACCGGCTGCCCTGCCCGAAGGACGCCCTGCATCGCGTCGACTGCGTAGCCGATCGCGGCCGGGTCGCCGGGACCGTTGGAGAAGAACACGCCGTCGGGGCTGGCGGCCAGGATCTCCGCTGCTGTTGCGGTGGCCGGCAGGACGTGCACTTCGCAGCCGAGAGCCGCCATGGAGCGCGGCGTCGCGGACTTGATGCCGAGATCCACTGCGGCAACGCGGTAGCGGACCGCTGTCCCGTCGGGCGGGCGGACGACGTACGGCTCCGGCGTCGTCACCGCGGCTGCCAGGTCAGCGCCGGTCATCTGCGGGCTGGCCAGCACTCGCTCAAGCAGTTCGGCCGGGTTTCCAGTCTGCGCGCTGATGCCGGCCCGCATCGCGCCGCGGTCGCGCAGATGGCGGGTAAGTGCTCTGGTGCCCGCCATCGCGATACCGGTGACGCCCTGGCGGGCAAGCTCGGCCTGCAGGCTTCGCTGGGATCGCCAGTTCGACGCGATCCGGGCCGGCTCGCGTACCACGTAACCGCTGACCCAGATCCGGCGTGACTCCGGGTCGGTGTCGTTGATACCTGTGTTCCCGATGTGCGGCGCGGTCATTGCGACGATCTGGCGCGCGTACGACGGGTCGGTCAGGGTCTCCTGGTAGCCGGTCATGCCCGTGTTGAAGACCATCTCGCCGAATGCCTCACCGTCCGCGCCGAAGTTCGTGCCGCGGAAGGTGGTGCCATCCTCGAGCACGAGAATTGCCGGCTGCCCGGAGGCTTGCTGATCTGTCACCGGGCCAGCTTTCCGTCGAGCACGGTCGGCTCGCCGCGCAGGAACGTGGCGATCACCTGGCCGGGCAGGTCCAGACCGGCGAACGGCGTGTTGCGGCTGCGGGAGGCGTGCAGATCCGGGTCGACGACGCTGCGCGCGGCCGGGTCGTAGAGGACCAGGTTCGCCGGTGAGCCGGGCTCGAGCGGGCGGCCGTGCAGCACAGCAGACGTCGGCGCGTTCTCGCCGGCGCTGGCGCCGCGGCGGACCGCTGAACTGGTCGTCGCCGTCCGGCCGTCAAGCTGACCGATCGCGGCAGGCCTCACGGACATCCGGTCGGCAACCCCGGCCCAGTCGAGCAGGCCGGTGTCCAGCATCGCCGCGTGCACGACCCGCAGCGCGGTTTCCAGACCGGTCATCCCGAAGGCAGCGACTTGCCACTCGGTTTCCTTGTCCTCCACCGGGTGCGGCGCGTGGTCAGTAGCGACGCAGTCGATGGTGCCGTCGGCGAGCCCAGCGCGCAGCGCGTCCACGTCGGCGCGGGTTCGCAGCGGCGGATTCACCTTGTAGACCGGGTCGTAGCTGGCCGCCAGCTCGTCCGTCAGCAGCAGGTGATGCGGCGTGACCTCGGCAGTCACCCGCCAGCCCTTGGACTTCGCCCAGCGGATAATCTCGACCGATCCCGCCGTCGACACGTGGCAGACGTGCAGGGCCGAGCCGACGTGCGCGGCAAGCAGGCAGTCCCTGGCGATGATCGCTTCCTCGGCCACCGCTGGCCAGCCGGCCAGGCCGAGCATGCCCGACATCTCGCCCTCGTTGAGCTGCGCGCCGTCGGTCAGCCGCGGTTCCTGTGCGTGCTGCGCGATGACGCCGCCGAACGCCTTCACGTACTCCAGCGCCCGGCGCATCAGCATCGCGTCTGACACGCACCGTCCGTCATCGGAAAAGATCCGGACCTGCGCCGCCGAGTCCGCCATCGCGGCGAGTTCGGCGAGTTGCCTGCCGTCCAGGCCGGCGGTGACCGCGCCAACCGGACGCACGTCGCAGTAACCCGCCTGGCGGCCAAGCCGCCAGATCTGCTCGACCACGCCGGCGGTGTCGGCGACCGGGTCGGTGTTGGCCATTGCGTGCACGGCCGTGTAGCCGCCTAGTGCGGCGGCCTGAGTGCCGGTGAGCACCGTCTCGGCGTCCTCGCGACCGGGCTCGCGCAAGTGGGTATGCAGGTCGACCAGACCCGGCAAGGCGACGAGGCCGGTTCCGTCCAGCAGTTGCGCGCCTGCGGCGGTAAGCCGCTGGCCACTCTCGGTGATGCGGCCGCCGCTGAGGATCAGGTCAGTCGCCGGGCCGCCGAGCGGCTGCACGCCTTTGATCAGCCATGTCTGGCTGGCGGCCTGCTGGCCGCCAGTCGGTTCGCTCCTGTCCGGCTGGGTGCTCGTCACCTGGCCACCTCCGATGCCTCGCTGCTTGGCCAGCCGGTCTCGGTCTCACCGTCGCGGCTGTCACTCCCCCGGCTTGCTGCGTCCCGGGTAGGGGCATCCCGGCTGGCATCGGCGTCAGCGCCACCCAGCTCGGCCCCGCCGAGCAGCAGGTAGAGGACGGCCATCCGCACGCTGACCCCGTTAGCGACCTGCTCCACGATCGTCGAGCGAGCAGAGTCGGCTACCTCGGCGGCAATCTCGACGCCGCGGTTCATCGGGCCGGGGTGCATCACGATTGAGTGGTCAGGCAACAGCGCCATCCGCGCGGCATCGAGGCCGTACCTTCTGCTGTACTCGCGCACGGTCGGGAAGTAAGACGCGGTCATTCGCTCTGTCTGGACACGGAGCATCATCACCACGTCGGTCTTCGGCAGCACCGCCGACAGGTCGTACGAGACCTCGCAAGGCCAGGCGGACACCGCGACCGGAAGCAAGGTGGGCGGTGCCACCAGCGTGACGTCGGCGCCGAGCGTGCGCAGCAGCAGCACGTTCGACCTGGCGACACGGCTGTGCAGCACGTCGCCGACGATCGCGACACGGAGCCCGTCCAGGCGGCCGAGCCGGCGCCGCATCGTGAACGCGTCCAGCAGTGCTTGCGTGGGATGCTCGTGCGTCCCGTCGCCAGCGTTGACCACACTCCCCCGGACCCAGCCAGACAGCCGGTGCGGAGCTCCGGAAGCCTGGTGCCTGATCACGACGGCGTCGGCACCCATCGCCTCCAGGGTGAGCGCCGTGTCTTTCAGGCTCTCGCCTTTGGCAACGCTGGAACCCTTGGCGGAGAAGTTGATCACGTCTGCCGACAGGCGCTTGGCGGCCGCCTCGAAGGAGATCCTGGTCCTGGTGGAGTCCTCGTAGAACAGGTTGACCACGGTCCTGCCGCGCAGCGTCGGCAGCTTGCGGATCGGCCGGTCTGCCATCTGGGCGAGTTCCTCGGCGGTATCGAGGATCAGCAGCGCGTCGTCGCGGCTCAGGTCTCCCGCGGAAATCAGGTGCCGGTTCATCGCGCCACCTGCCCCGGCTGAGCTGACGCGGTCCGAGCTGACGCCGACTGCGCTGTGCCGGGCTGGGCCGATCGCGGCGGAGTCACCCGGCCCGTGCCAAGCAGTACGGCGTCGCGGCCGTCGGTTTCGGTCAGCAGCACCTGCACCACCTCACGCTGGGAGGTCGGCAGGTTCTTGCCGACATAGTCAGCCCGGATGGGCAGTTCGCGATGGCCCCGGTCAACGAGCACTGCCAGTTGCACCGCTCGCGGCCTGCCGATGTCGCCCAGCGCGTCCAGGGCGGCTCGCACAGTCCGGCCGGAATAGAGCACGTCATCGACCAGGACAATGATCTTGCCGTCGATGCCGGAGGCCGGAACCGCAGTGTGGCCGAGTCTCCGCGCGGGCCGCAGCCGCAGGTCGTCCCGGTACATCGTGACGTCCAGCGATCCGGCAGGAGCGAGGCGGCCCTCGACCTGGCTCAGCCTGGACGCTAGCCGCCGCGCCAGCGGAACTCCCCTGGTCGGGATGCCCAGCAGGATTACGTCAGCGGCGCCGTTAGTCCGCTCGAGGATCTCGTGCGCGACCCTGGTGAGTGCCCTGCTGATCTCGTCCGGGCCGAGGACTGTTTTGCTGTCCTCAAGAGCGCCTGGGCGCGCGGACTCTGATCCGGCGCCGGCGCTGCTCACTTCGGCGTTGCTTACTCCGGCACCGCCTGGTCCGGCACCGCCTGGTCCGGCACCGCCTGGTCCGGTGCTGCCTACTCCTGTGCCGGCC
>Ga0335073_10001433_pt1 | contig 31861 bp, 33 predicted proteins | sample Lox_Sample_22_FD_207093 | JGI IMG/M metagenome (GOLD analysis project Ga0335073, IMG submission 207093) | Soil microbial communities from Loxahatchee National Wildlife Refuge, Florida, United States - Lox_Sample_2.2 | ecosystem: Environmental > Terrestrial > Soil > Wetlands | place: USA... | reverse complement strand
TCGCGCCGCGTCCGCGGGAAACCGGCGCAGAACGTGATCGCGCTCCCGAGGACTTGGACACGCACGCGTTCTTCGCCGCCGCAGATGCTCGAAGGCTCGACCAGCAGCTCAGCTGGGCGGGATTGGCGACTGCGAACGGGGATCGGTCGCGGGTGCTGAATGGTCGACGTCACCATCACCCGATCAACCCCGCGACCCTCAAGAAGCGGGCCGATAGCCCGCGCGCCTGCGCGAGCGCCGGGGAGCTCGAGGCGCGCTCGCTACCGGGTCGATCGCGGCCGGCTGCCCAGAGACGGCCCCGCTCACCGAGCCGACTCGGCAGCGATCAGGCGGCGCAGGGGCGGCGGATCGGTTGCCGTTCGGGCCGCTCGGACAGTCGCCGCTTTCCCGCTCCGCGGGGCTTTCTACTCACTCATCGCCACGCCGTTGAAGCCGGCGATGCCGACGGGCTCGGATGTGGCCGCGAGCGCGAGGTCGCCGTACGCGTTGATGGCAAAGACGGCGACGTAGCCGTTGCCAGACGCCGTGTAGATCGCAGCGAGCCACTTGCGATCGGCGGAGACCGCCACGTCGGTCGGCACGCCCGGGAGCGCGATGGACTTGTAGAACACGCCGCCGCGATCATCGGTGAAGAAGATCGAGATTGCCTGACCCGGTGAGTTCCCGGTGTACCAGGCGTTACCGGGTCCCTTCGCGACCCAGCAGGGAGCATTGCTTGGATACGGCGGCGCTGGCCCGAGGATCGGGTACACATTGCGCTCGGCGTCCACAATCGCGAAACTGTTCGGGCTGTGGGCCGGCGTGAATCCCAGCACATCTCTCCAGAAGGCGGCGCCGAGGGGAACGCTGCTCGCATCGCTAGGAAGGGGGACGGGAGCCGTGAGACCGCTCAAAGCGCCGCGGGGCGTGAGTTGCAGCTGCAGAACCGATCCCGAGCTCAGCGTCACGGCACCCCAAGTCCTCCCGACTGCGATCTGTGCGGCCGACGGGTCTTTGAGGGCAACCGTGGCGCCGTCGAGGGTGCCGGAAGGCCATGAGTGACTTTCGGCGCACGTGGCGCCCACGACGTAGAGATGCGCATCGCCGAGTGCGACCGAATCGGGCTTCAGGCAGCCCGGCGCGAGCTTGATCGGTTCTGCAACGCCCACATCATCGCCGTAGCGCACGATGCGGCTGACGCTATTCGAGCCGTAGTTCGCCACCGCGCCGAGGTCGCCCGCGAACTGCAGAATGCCCGCATTCGTGCTAGCGCCGCCCTCACCGCCCGTCGGCAGCGCCTCGACAAACGTCAACGCCGGTGCAGAGCTCGTCTGCAGTTTGAACACCACGAGTTCGTTTGCGGCGGGGTCGTTCGTGGTGGTGAGCACGAGCACACTGCGTTGCGGCTCATCCGCAGCGGCCATCGAGGCCGTGAAAAGCAGGACAGCGAGCGTGCTGCCCGCCCAGCCGATCAAGGACCGGTCGAGTCGTCGTACCTTCATCGCGTTCTCCCTTATCCGTTTCCGAGCCACGCCTTTGTCGAGCGCTTGCGGCACTCCGCGCATCCGGCATTGTGGTGTACTCTCGCCAAGTTCCCGTGCCAGCTGGGTGAGCGCAGGACGATTGCGGGTGCTGCGGATGAGTATTCGCTTCGAAACGGCGAAAAGTTACGGTGCCAAGCGCCGACAGAAGCCGCGCGCCTTGGCCCGCGGGAGTGCCGCGTAGCTTCCGGGCAGTGCGTGTCGAATACCCGTGGATGTGACCGACGAACTGGATGCCTTGATGGCGCGCTACCAAGCGGGGGATTTCGCTGCCGCCAAGGCGCTCATCGAGCAAGTGAGCCCGCGGTTGTTGCGATTCTTCCTCGCACAGCGTGCCGGCCGCGCCGATGCCGATGATCTGCTGCAGGAGACCTGGTTGCGCATCCACAAGGTGCGGCACACCTATCGTCCGGGCGAGTCGGTGATGCCGTGGTTCTTTGCGATCGCTCGTCATATAAGACTCGACCATTACCGACGGGTGCTGCGCACCCGAGCACGCGACGAGCGCTTGGGCGAGATGCTCCAGGAGCTGCCGCCGGTCGGCGGCGCGCACGATTCGGCGGATGTGGAGGCGCTCGAGGCGCTCCTCGCCCCGCTCAATCCGACCCAGCGCGAGGTCCTCGAGATGCTGAAGATTGCGGGAATGTCACTCGAGGAGGTGGCTCGCGCGACCTCCTCGAGCGTGGGCTCGGTCAAGCAAAAGGTACACCGCGCCTACCAGATCTTGCGTAGGACGCTGAACGCGCCGGGACTTAAGAAGGATCCCGGGAGGGGATTGCCGTGAACGATCCCGAGATCAACGAGCTGCTCGCGAAGGCCGCACTGGATCCACCTAAGGTCGATCCCGCACTGCTCGAGCGGGTGGCCGATTCGATCGCGCCGTCGCTCAAGCCGGTGCGCCCACTCCCGCCCAAATGGGTGCTGACGGGCGGTCTCGTCCTAATTTGCGCCTCAGTGGCCGGGGCGGGTGCTGCCCGAGCAGGTTTTGGAGGAGTCGAAGCGCTCACGCCGCTCGAGCGCGTGTTGATCTTCGCGACGCTCGCCACGCTTGTCCTTGCGGCGAGCCAGAAGCTCGTCGGAGAGGCGATCCCGGGGAGCCCGCAGCGCTTGACCCCGAGCGCACTGGTGTCGGTCTCGTGCGCACTCCTCATCGGAGTGTTCCTACTGCTGTTTCGCGATTATCGCACGGAGCACTTCGTCTCGGCGGGTCTAGTCTGCCTTGCGACGGGTGTGCTGCATGCGATTCCGATCGGATTGCTCGGGTGGTTGCTCCTGCGACGCGCTTACGCGGTGAATCCCGTCGCCGCGGGTCTCGTGGGCGGGATCCTCGCGGGTCTCGGCGGAGTCACGATGCTGGAGCTGCACTGCACGAACTTTCAGGCGCTTCATGTTCTGATCTGGCACACAGCCGTCGTCCCGGTGAGTGGTCTCGCGGGTGCGCTTGCGGGCTGGGCGGTGTCACGCCGGCGCGCACGCGCGCCGAGATGAGCCTGCGCGAGCCCGAGCGTCTGCGCCCTCTTCATGGAGGGCGGGGCGGCCACGGCGCCTTCGAGGCGGATGAGATGCTCCTTAAGCGGTGAATCGAAATCGTTAGTTTTCGAGGAGGCCACAATGGCAGGCGAATCGATCCGGTACGGGCCGGAGTTTAAGCGGCAAATGGTCGAGCGGGTACGCGCCGGGCATGCGCAAGTATACGGACGAGTTCGCCCACGGGTTGGTAGAGGACGTTCAGCGTGACAAGAGGTTCCGTCTTAGAGCTGAGAGCGGACTCCGTCGATCAGGCGCGACACTCGCCGGTGCCGATCGGTGAAAGCTGCAGCCGATTTCACCGTAATGGCTGATTCCACTGATCGACCCAAGGCGAAGTCACTCCGTCCGCTGCGGGCGCTACTGCCATTTCTGGCGCCGCACCGATGGCTGCTGTTCTCGGCGCTGCTTGCACTGCTGGTCGCTGCCGCGGCCCTGCTAGTCCTGCCGCTGCAGGTGCGGCAGGTGATCGACGGCGCCCTGCGGACCGGCAGCCTCCAGCTGATCAATCGCTATTTCTATGGCTTTCTGATCGTGGGCGCACTGCTCGGGGCCTTCGCGGCACTGCGGTTGTACTTGGTCACGTGGCTCGGGGAACGCGTCGTCGCGGACCTGCGGGAGGCGGTCTATCGGCGCGTGGTGTGCATGGATCCGACCTTCTTCGAAATCACGCGCACCGGCGAGGTGCTCTCCCGCCTGACCGCGGACACCACGCTGGTGCAGGCCATCGCCGGCGTGAATCTCTCGATCACGCTGCGCTCCGGCCTCAACTTGATCGGTGGTCTGGTGATGCTGGAGCTCACCAGTGCGCGGCTCACTGCGGTGCTCTTGGTCCTGATCCCGCTCATCATCGTACCGCTCATGACGCTCGGGCGACGTGTGCGCCGGCTGTCGCGCGAGACTCAGGACCGCATCGCCGATACCAGCAGCCTGGTGGATGAGACGCTGAACGCCATCCAGACCGTGCAATCCTTCACGCTCGAGGAGCTACTGAGCCGACGCTACGCCGAGGCGGTCGAACGCAGCTTCGCGGCCGCGATTCGCCGTACGCGGGTGCGCTCGGCGATCAGCGGTTTCGGCACCATGCTGGTGTTTGCAGGCATCACCTACGTCCTGTGGCTCGGAGCGCGGGCGGTGCGAGCGGATACGATGACGGGTGGTCAGCTCGGACAATTTCTCATCTACTCGATGATTATCGCCGCCTCTGCCGCCGCCCTGATGGAGATGTGGGGTGAGATGCAGCGGGCCGCGGGCGCCATGGAGCGCCTTTCGGAGCTGCTGTCGGCGCGGCCCGGTATCACCTCACCGGCGCAACCCGTGCATTTGGCAACTCGTGCCCGTGGCCACATCAGCTTCGAGCAGGTGAGCTTCCGCTATCCCTCTCGGCCGGACAGCTATGCGCTGCGGGACTCCACCTTCGAGGTGAGCCCAGGGGAGACGGTGGCGATCGTGGGCCCTTCGGGCGCGGGCAAGAGTACGACGCTGCAGCTGCTGCTGCGCTTCTATGATCCGGAGCAGGGACGCATCTGTATCGACGGTCATGACCTGCGGAATTTCGACCCGCTGGATCTGCGCCAACAGATCGGCCTCGTGCCCCAGGAGACAGTGCTGTTCGGCGCGAGCGCGCGGGAAAACATCGGCTATGGTCGGCCCGGGGCGTCGGCCGCCGATATCGAGGCTGCCGCTCGCGCGGCCGCGGCCGATGAGTTCATCCGCGAATTGCCCGGCGGCTACGACACGTTTCTCGGCGAGCGCGGCATGCGGCTCTCCGGTGGCCAGCGCCAGCGGATCGCGATCGCGCGTGCGATTCTCAAAGACCCACCGATCCTGTTGCTCGATGAGGCAACGAGCGCCCTTGATGCCGAGTCCGAACGTCTGGTGCAGGCGGCGCTCGCGCGGCTCATGTGCGGGCGGACGACGCTCGTGATCGCTCATCGGCTCGCCACGGTGCTGAGGGCGGACCGCACGGTGGTGCTGCAATCCGGACGCCTCATTGGCATCGGCACTCACGCGGCGCTGCTGCGCACGAGTCCGCTCTACGCACGCCTCGCGGCGTTGCAGTTCGCCTCGGTGGAGATGCCCGCTGTCGCCGGCTCCTGAGCGCGCGGCCGTTGTCTGGCACGAATCCGGGTCAGCGTCCCAAGCGCAGCGATACCTTATTTATCGACATTTATCGCCGGTAGGTGCTGCGGCTTTCGCCGGCCCGGAATCTCCACAGCCGGATATGGTCATTCCTCGGATAGGCTTTCTGTGCCGTTTGCTTACGGAGACCTCGGTCCACTTTTAAGCGCTTGATTCTCAGGCGCTCGTTACAAAAATCGAACGCGTGTTGTCGAGCTGGGAAAGGCAGGGGTTGAAATCAGATATATCGTAAGATAACATTTACAACATATTTCTAGAATAGGAAGAGTTGATATGCATCGACATTGGGATTTTGGAGCCCGCGGAAATCACCGTCATCGTGGCGGACCTTTCGGCGGCCGCTTCGGGGGGATTTTTGGCGGAGGGGGCGCCAGCCTTCGCGCGGCTCGGATGTTGGCGTCCGGCGATCTTCAGCTGATTGTTTTGGCGCTGCTCAAGGAAAAGCCCCGTCACGGCTACGACATCATCAAGGCTCTCGAGGAGCATTCGAGCGGCTTTTACGCACCCAGTCCGGGCGTCGTGTATCCCGCTCTCACTTACCTGGAAGAAGCGGGACTCGCCGTGTCTGAAGCGGAGGGCAACAAGAAGCTCTACTCCATCACCGAAGCGGGCCAGGAGCACTTGGAGAAAAGTCGCCAGATGGTCGAGGAGACGCTGGAGCAGCTTGCGCGCTTCGGACGAAAGATGGCGCGCGTTCGAAAGCACCTGGCCGATGAGGAGGCCGAGAACGATTTTGACGACTCCGATCCCGTAGAGGGTACGAGAGAGGAGTGGCGCAGGATGAAATCGGAATTCCGGGAGCTTCGGGAGGAGCTCAAGACATTGCTCCGGGAAAAGATCGATGCGCCGTCGGATGAGTGGAAGCGTGTTCTAGAAGTTCTGAGGCGCGCAATCGCTGAGATCCGCAAGTAATGATGCAGACTCCTGGGAGCAGGCTGCACGAGCGAGTCGCGCCGGCAGTGGCTGTACACGGGCACGCGCGGTTCACCCGCGACCGGCGTCGATGGCGGACCATAATTTGCACCATGCCCTCGGATCGCGCTCACGAGCATCAGCAAGGCCTCCGCTCTACGGCGGTGGTCGCGCGCGCCTGCTCCGAAGCGGATCTGCTGATCCGCGACTGAGGGAGCGATCTCTCGCAACCCCGCCGATCGGCGGGGCTGCATTCGAGCTTCGCCGGTGTCACCGAAGGAGCTCGACATGCGAACTTTCACCGCTGAAGCGGAAATCGACCGGATCGGTCACGGCCTCATCGCGCGCGATCTGCCCAAGTCCGAGTGGACGCACGCGGCGCACTTCGCCGCGGCGTTCTGGTTGTTGCGCCGGCGAGGGGAGCTCGACGCGGTGCACGTGATGTCCGAACTGATCCGTGCCTACAACGAGTCGACAGGCGTGGCTAACACGGAGACGAGCGGCTATCACCACACGATCACCGTAGCGTCGCTTCGGGCGGCCCGCGCTTGGCTCGCCGCGCGCGCGGGTATGCCACTCCCCGAAGCACTCAACGGGTTGCTCGAGCGCGAGTACGGCCGCTCCGACTGGCTGCTTGAGTATTGGTCCCGCGCGCGGCTCTTCTCGGTGGAGGCGCGGCGTAGCTGGGTCGACCCGGACTTGAAGGAGCTGCCCTTCTGAGCCGGAGAGCGCGTCACGCCATGGCGCGGTGGGAGCCACTTTCTCCGGGCGCGCATGGCTCAGACCAATGACGAGGCCCGCGAAACGTAGCGGACCCGTTGGCGTCGGTTTCATCGAGTAACAACCTGTCAGCCGCCGCGCCATCGCTGATTCTCGTAGTCACGTGGGTGACGTTGCGGCGCGTGCTTCAGGTGCGGCCGCCGACACCGCGGCCGGCCCCGCGTAGGCTCGCCCGTAATCGAAATCGCAGCCCAGACGCGCAAGCTCGGCGCGGCAATAGGCATCGATGCGTACCTGCTCCTCGGGCGTCAGCAACTCCCGTGAGGTTCCCGTCTCACCGCGCCGAATCATGCTGCTGCCGGCCTGTCGCGGGCGCACCCGGTGATTCAGATCGAAGCGATCTCCGATCTGCCTCATGTGCTCGAAGCTGGTCTGCCTCACCACGGCTGCCAACTCTTCGCTCGAGAGTGGTACGCCCATGAGCGCCGCGATGCGCCGTACCGTCCCGGGCAGGTCGCGCTTCATCTGCTCGTAAGTGAGGAACAGCACGTTGTCACGCTGGCGCAGGGTCCACCAGCTATTGAGGTGCTCGGCCCACGGGCCGCTCATCGCGTCCGGCGAGAGGAACGTGCGCAACCACTTCTCCTTGGAGCACATGAGCGACTCCAGCAAGGAGTCGCGCACGAAGTGGTAGCTGGAAACGAATGCGTCCTTCGGATCACGCACCACACAGATGTAGCGCGCTGCCGGGTTGTAGGGCACCTGGTCGGCGCGCAGATGTGTCTTGATGACGCGCAGCCCGGTCGGCGAGTTGCGCCAGGGCGTTTCGTCCTCGACCGGCACGGCAATCGCGCTCCCCCAGCGCGAGGGTAGTTCCGGCCAAGCCACCAGGTCATGGATGTGCTCGAATGAAGCCGCGCCTCGGTATGCAATCTGCAGCGCGATATGCATCGTCCAGTTGGTGCCGCTCTTGAAATAGGAGCACACCAGCACATCGTGCTCGCCCGGCGGGTAGGAACCGAATCTTCCCATGGCGCGGTTCATCGTCCGCGTCATCGCCCCGGGCCACCTGCCCAGCAAATCGAGCACGCGGATGATCGGCCACGCGAGAAGCAGCCCCAGCCACCGCCCGACCACCGCCACGACTCGCCGCATGCCACGATGCCGCCGGTTACGCAAACGGCGCGTGTTAGCACGACTCACTGACTGCCCCTCTCGTATCGCACGCAGTGTACGTAGCCGGGTCTCCGACGCGAAGCGCTGGGCAGCAACGCTGACCGATCGCAAGCTGAGCGGCCAAACACGCCGACAAACAAGGCGGCGATCAGGAAAGGCATTCCCTCCACGCTCTCAAGGCTGATCATTCTCTCTCACCGTGGTGCGACTTGTCGTTTCCTGTTGTTCGGGCTTGATGAGGGGGGCGTTTGTCCCTGGATCAGCCCGGCCTGGGCTGTGATGACCATACAAATTGCGAATGAGCGGAAGGCCAGGTTCCATGCCGTGATGTCTCTAAGATTATACGCGACCCCTCGAATGGCTATGTTCTTGATGATCCAGCCATTCTAGAGAGAAAGTCGCTTGAACGGGTTCAGAGAGAACACGACTTCGAGCGGGACGTCGAAGTAAATCGCGATGCTGAGTGCCAAGTGCAGGGAGGGGCTGTATTCGCCGCGCTCGAGGTAGCCGATTGTTTGGGAATGCACGCCGAGCGCTTCGGCCAGCTCGCGCCGCGAGATGCGGCGTTCTGCGCGCAACATCGCCACACGGTTGTGGACAACGTCGCTGGAGTCCGCCACTTGTCAGTACCCCTTGGACATGACGCGTTCGCGCACTTTGGCCAACGCGGATCCGGACTCGCGCTGGGCAAAGCGGCGCAGCAGACTCGGGGCGAGCAGCATGCCGATCACAGCCCACACAGCGAGCACGGTGCACATCTCCACGGACCGCCACGACGCGCCGATCTCAACCGCAGCCCTCTGCTGTGGGAGCATCGCGGATCGTGCGCCGCTGCCCGCCCAGTACATTGGGAAGGACAGTACGCGATGGCCGTAGCTGGGCCGGCGAGGCCGCCGAAGGCGATCGACATGCCCAGCAGGCTCGGCAGCACCCTGGCGCCAAGAGCGAAGTGAGTGCCAGGCACGGTTTTTCCGCGCATCCACACCAGTTCGAGGGCATACATCACTGGAAAGAATAGCTGACCGATGACGCCGGCAGGCTCGGTGAGCGCTTGACGGCTTTCGATCCACCCGCTGGAGAGGCCTGCGCGGACGGCGGCCCAACGGGGGTCGAGGACAGTCGTGGCGGTCATGCCCGCACCTCGGAGTTCTTCGCAGCGGTCGCGCTGGATTCCCCGCCGCCGCCGGACCGGCCCGATTCTGCGCGCTGGACCAGTGCCATGTAACTGTCCTCGAGACTCACGCGGTGCACCGCAAGCTCGGTGACGTCCGGGGTCGTGACCAGTAGGTCTCGGACGAATGTGCTCGGGTTACCCGCGCGCACGGCGTGGACGTGACGCTGCCCACCCGAGGTCCAGCGCACTTCGGCGGGCGTCGTGAGATCACGACTATGGGCGACGCGATCGCGAGGGTTCGCTGTTGAGACCCTCGGAGACGCTGACACGTCAACTGCGTTGGGGTCTGATGTTCCTGTCGGCCCTGATCGCAATGGGAACTGCGGTATGCCGGGCAGAGCAGCCGGCCGGAGCAGTCGCCAAGACCGCGCCGGCTTCACAGGAGGTGGAGTTTCGTAGCGGCGATGTCACTCTTTCCGGCACGTTGCTGGTGCCGCCGAACATGATCGCAGCAGTCGTCGTAGTGCACGGGAGTGGCAAGGCGCGGCGCAACATACTCTTCGCCCAGGCCCTGGTGCGCAATGGCGTTGCGACGTTGACGTACGACAAGCGTGGCGTGGGCAAGTCGGCCGGTATGTCTGCGGGCCTAGAGGTCGGCACGAATAACGTCGAGCCGCGGAATCTCGATCTCCTGGCTGGGGACGCATCCGCGGCCGTCAAGGATCTGGAGCGCCGGATAACTTCACCGCGAACGCCCGTCGGCCCAATCGGCGGCAGCCCGGCCGGCTGGATCGTCCCTCTCGCTACGGCACGGAGCCCGGGCGTGAAGTTCATGATTCTCTGGAGTGGACCGCTGGTCACCACCCGCGAGCAACTGCGATTCCAGTTCCTCACCGACGGCAAGGTGGACTTCTGGGATCATCACAGCGAAATGGAAGTGCGTGAGCACATTCGGTCCGACCGTGATCGCTATCCGTTCGTGGCTACCGATCCGGTCGACTCGCTCCGCAAGCTCTCAATCCCGGGTCTCTGGTTGTACGGTGGTCGTGACGTATACATTCCCGTCGGATTGTCGATCGCGCGTCTGGTCGTGCTGGCCGCGAGCGGTAAGCCGTTCGAGCACCACCTTTTCCCCTGCTGCGGCCATAATCCGCCGTTTCCGCGAGCACTTTCGGCATCGATGGACTGGCTCATGAAGCGGGTCGTCGAAGTGCGGAACGGCAAGCCGCAGGACATTCCCGGCGGCTGAGGATGTCCACGAGAAAATGACCGGTACATTGGGCGATAATGCCCTCGTGGTGAATGACGGCCGATCAAAGTCAACGGTCGAGCGTCTGTACGATTGGTCCGAGGAGTTCCCGCCGTCGGCCGAGAGCGGCCGGCCAAGGGAATCGCGTCAGTTCCTCCAAAGCTTCCAGAGTTCCGGTTCGGATGCCTTTCACCCTTGCGGATGTGGTTCTCTGGAGCCGCTCATTCGATGAGCACGTGGCCATGTTCGCGCTCGAGCAACGAGATTTCGAGGGCACGATCGAGGGTTGTAGCGATGGCCCTGCGGCCGTCAACGCGGGGGCGACCGAGCGCGGATACTGCGTTGTGTCTGTCGATCCCCTCTACGAGTTCTCCGTCGGTGGAATCGAGCAGCGCATCAAGCAACCCTCGGTAGAGGGCGCCTCGCAGACCCGTCGCAACGTCGCCGAGTTCGTGTGGACGCACTACAAGTCGGTGGACGAGCTGATCGCCACACGGCGCGCCGCCATGCAGCAGCTTCTCGAGGAGTTTCCCTCGGGCATCGAGACCGGCCGGTACGTGAATGGACCACTTCCAGGCCTTCCGTTCGCGTTCGGCCAGTTTCAGCTAGCGCAGTGCTCGCACTTTCTCTTTCTGTACAGCGAGCAGCTCGACTTCGAGTTTTATCTGAGATCCCTCGTTGCAATGTGCGGCGTTGCGCGGGAAGTGAGGATCTTCCCGTTGTTCGAGCTTGGATCGCAACCGTCGCGCCAAATCGATCCGGTCATTGGGTCGCTTCGGGAACTCGGGTTCCACGCCGAGCCCGTGAGAGTCGACTACGAGTTCCAGCGTGTCGCCAATGAGATGCTCCGGGTCAAGCGGCCCCCGCCGAGCGTCGGTGGCGAACCGAACGTCCTTCCGCAGTCCGACCTACAAGATTCTGGCGCGCGAGCCGGATGATCGCGCAGCACCGCACACTTGCGCGGGAGATTTATCGCACGCATCGCTACCGAGTCGCGCTTTGATCAAAAGGGAATAATCTCCGCAGTCGGCCACAACGCAACATTCAGCACGAGCGTCCAACGTGTTCGTGAGCGGACGTTCCCGAGGGGATGTAGCGGCTGATGACCGCAAGCAGCAGCCCGGACGATAATGACAGAGAGAAGGATAATCTTGATCAAGCGGGGCATTCGCAACAGTCATCTGTTCAATCGGCCGGCCGACGCCTGCGCGCGTCTAACCTTTGCAGCAGCGACACCCCCAGGCCGGGCAGGAGGACGAAATTCAGAAGGATCGTCAGGATTTCGGTCCCGGGTTTAACGTGAGTTAGGAGTGGATATTGCGCGGGCAATCTCAGCATCGTGATCGCCCAAGCAGTGAGCGCCCAGAGGACGACCATGAACATCGTGCCCGGCCGATGGGACGGGGATGACAGGGTCCAGACTGCAGCCGCGAGCCCAATGGGCCCGATCAACGTCGCCGAGCCGAATATCAGCCGCGCGCCCGGGGAGAGTGGATAGCCCTGGGCCGTACTTAAAGTGATGTAGATGAAGTTCCAACAGGCGGGCGTCAGGCACAGTAGAAATATCATGAGCAGAGCCACCGAGCGCAGGGGATCGGGCAATCTCATGGCGCGAAGCCTCCCTCGATAGCTGACAGACACGCAGCCCAATGCCCACGAAAGCGCCGACGCGGCGGGTGGCAGGTGCTCCTGCTCGTGCGTCATGGCCTTGGCCCACTCGGCGTCGTGCGGCTCTGCCACACGCACTGCATGCGCGGCCAGGGCGCGCGCAATCCTGCTCTTCAGATCCGTACGCGGACTCACGCGTATTCTCCTGGCGGCTCAACCCGGCGACCGGCGGGTTGCGCTGCCAGTGAATCGCGGGCGAAGATCAGACCGGCGGACGTCAATCGGTACATGTGGCGGGGGGGGCGACCCTCCTGCGTTGCTGGCTGCCATTTCGACTCGAGCACACGGCGCTCGCACAATCGCATCAAAATGGGGTACAGCGTTCCCGACTTGAGCTCTGTGACCCGTGACAGATCGTAGCCGTAATACCAAGCCCGCGGCCGCTGAATCAGGGCGTCGAGCAACGCCAGGGTGTGCCGGGATGGGCGTCGGCGTCGTTCCATGCGGACAAGTCTACATATATAGCGTTATACGTCAAGCAAGCATTACTCCGGTCGCGGTTCCAGCCTGCGGCAGCCGGTCCGCCTCGGCTGCGCGAACGTCCCGAGCGAGTACTCACGGTCGGATCCGCTCGATCGGCTCCATGGTCTAAGATCCCTCCTACCGGTGATACAGCCCGTTAGGCGTCCAGGCCAGTGCGAGAACTTTTTTCCTCGATGCTCGAGTCTTTTTGGACAGCGTTGGGCGGCGCCGCCTCGGGGCTCGAGTTGATCGGCGTTACGGGCGCTGGTGGGCTCCCTTCGACCTTCGCGGTGACGGACTTCGCGTGCGCGGCCGCGGCCGCCGCGGCCGCGGCAGTCCGTGAGCTCCTCTACGCGCACACGGGATGTCGTCCAAAAATCGAAGTAAACCGAAGACTCACCTCGTTTTGGTTCGCGTTCTCCATTCGTCCCTGCGGCTGGACGCTGCCCGCACCGCTGGACCCGATGACGGGTGACTACCCCACGAGGGACGGCTGGATCCGGCTGCATGCCAACGCACCGCACCATCGGGTGGCGGCCGAATGCGTACTAGCGTGTCAAGGCGACAAAGAGGCGGTGAGTCGAGCAGTCGCCGGTTGGCGAAAGAGCGAGCTCGAGAGCGCGATCGTCGCAGCCGGTGGGTGCGCAGCGGAGATGCGCTCAACGGCCGAATGGCTCGAACACCCGCAGGGTCGTGCGGTCGTCTCAGAGCCGCTGCTCCACATCTCGAACACAGCCGACTCGACCAGCAGGATCCTCGAGGACCGATTGTCCCAGCGCCCGCTCGCCGGTATCCGCGTTCTGGATCTGACGCGCGTTCTTGCCGGACCGGTGGCTACGCGGTTTTTGGCCGGTTACGGCGCTGACGTGCTGCGCATCGATCCACCGAACTGGGAGGAACCGGCCGTTGTGCCCGAGGTCACTTTGGGAAAGCGCTGCGCCCGGATGAATCTGAAGAGCAGCTCGGGCCGAGCGCTCTTCGAGTCGTTGCTCCGCAAGACGGACGTGCTGGTGCATGGCTACCGGCCCGGCGCTCTGGCCGCACTGGGGTTGGACGAGGAAGCGCGCCGAAGGATTGCCCCTGGTCTGATCGACGTGGGTTTGAATGCCTACGGATGGTCCGGACCGTGGTCCGGTCGACGCGGGTTCGACAGTCTGGTCCAGATGAGCGCGGGGATCGCCGAGGCCGGGATGGCTTGGCGCCGAGCAAACTGCCCCATCCCTCTGCCAGTCCAGGCGCTGGATCACGCTACCGGCTACCTTATGGCCGCTGCCGCCGTTCGTGGCTTGGTGCAGCGAAAGCTCACCGCGCACGGATATCAGGCCCGACTGTCGCTCGCGCGAACTGCGAAAGCTCTCGTCGACTGGGGCCGGCATGACTGGCATGGCGCCATTGACCCCGAGCGTGAAGAGGACGTCGACCCCATGATCGAAGAGACCACGTGGGGATCGGCGCGACGGCTGAGGTTACCCGTTTCTATCGCCGGCACACCGTTGCATTGGTCACGTCCTGCAATGGCACTCGGCACTGCCGCTGCGCGATGGGCTGAATAGCCCCAAATCGTGCGTGCGACATCGCTACATGCTGTTGCGTGTTCGTTGGAATACGGTGCGACCATCGTGCGAATTGAGACTCCCCCCGAAGTCACAAATTTCCGGTTTCACGCTGCAACAGATTGGGTGCTCCGATGTGAACGCTTGGGACGCGTATCGCTCCCGGCCAGTTGTGTTCGATCACACAAGTTGGGAGTTGCGCGGAAGGGAAGATCCGCAGACGCGCTTGAGCTGCGATGACTCTCCCGCCCCGGAATCGCCGTGCAGTATCTGGCCGATGTCGCTCTGCAGGGCATGGGTCTCTCGGAGACATCGAGCGCGCGGTCGCATCGGCATCAGTTTGCAACGTCATTGCGTGATTGGTACGGCGAGCGGATCGAACCGGTTGGTCTCGCGTGAGCACGTGCCGGGCGCAAATTCAATTCCGCTTCTATCACGGAGTTGTACAATAGTTATCTAAATCAATAGTTTACATTCTCTCCGGGTTGCGCTCGAACTGAACCGCGAGCCGTGGAGTCGAATCGAAAATCATCGGACAGATCGCAAATTTATCCCGCTTTCTATCCAGCAATATTGTGCGCTGGGGCGATATTGGTTGAAACGTCCCGGGCTTCGCGGGCTAACTGCTGATCAGCTCGCCACTGGATCCGAATGGCGGGGCGAAGATGGCCACGTGTTCGGCCGGCGACGCACGCACTATGCAGGCCGTGCGGGGCTACTCTACCGAGTAGCCGAGCGCACGTGCGTTCTCGCTCACGCGCGAATCGCGCGTCATGATCGACACGAGTTGGGGCGGTTCGCCGAGCGCGTCCGCCGTTGCGAGGTGGATGGCATCGAGCGTTCGGATGGGCTCGACAGGAAAGGGTCGACCAGCACGTGCGAGCACCGCATCAGTGATCGAAAAGACGTCACAGCGACGGCGAAACGTCTGCAGCCAGCGAAGCGCTGCGCGTTCTTCGGCCGAGGTTAGCCGTGCGGCAGCGCGAGCGCGGATTAGGGCGCGGGAGGCCTCCGCGAACGTTAGGGCCGATGTAACACGCCGGCCTGGTGCGCCCAGCGCCACTCTGGCCGCCGTGTCCTGCTCGAGTAGCGCTGCCAGCAAAGCACTCGATTCCACGTAGCGGAGCCCCACGGTGATCTCAGGGACGACATCGGAGCCCGCGGGCTTGGCCCGGCGACCGGCGCGCCTTGCTTTACGCTTCGCCACGATCGCTATCGATCAACTGCGCGACTGTGCCCGATGGAGTACGGATTTCGGGCCACGCTGGGAGGGGCGAGTCAGGCTCGACCGCAGGTTCGACGACTCCGGAGGCGACAAGCTCATCATATCCCCTACCACGCCGCGCGGGCGCCCCGCCGGACGGCGGGCCGAGCTCGGCGACGACACGACCATTTGCGGTTACCGCGATGCGCTTGCCAGCTTCAATCTGGCGGACGTAACGGCTCAGGTTGTTCTTCAGTTCACGGATACCAGTTGAGATCACGAAGCAAGTATAGCTACATGTAGCTACAGTGGCAAGAGGCCGGGGCGCCAGCGGTACTCGTGCAACCGAGGATTTGCGGCGGACGTCGTGAGCTTGCCAGCGACGCACTTGCCATCCGCAGGAAGGCGAAGGACGTGAATCCACACTCGCCAACAGACGGAGTGCCTGCAAGGCGGCTGCGGTGATCGGCGATCGCAGAAAAATGTCCTTGGTTGACGGGGCGTTGGCGACGTAACCCGCGATGCCGATCGGTGAGCAGATCGAGGATTCTTGACGCATCAAATGCGCTGATATATATATGCATGATGGTGTATATAGATACCTTCGAGGCGCTCGCCGATCGTACCCGGCGCCGCATCGTGGAGTCGCTGAAGCGCGGTGAGCGGCCGGTGGGCGAGATCGTCAAGCACTCCGGGATCCATCAGTCCGGCGTATCCCGACACCTGCGGATTCTGAATGAGGCGGGCTTCGTCTCGATGCGCCCGCTTGGGCAGCAGCGCCTGTACTCGCTCAGGCCTGAGCCGTTCCGCGAGCTCGAAGCCTGGCTTGCCGGCTACGGCAAGCTATGGGAGCGCCGCCTCGACCGGTTCGCGGAGGCGCTCGAGCAACGCAATTCATCCCGAAGTTCGCACAGGGGCTCCCGTGCATGAGTACGCGGAAGGGCGGCACCATCCGATCGCAGACGGTTATCGAGCGTACCTACCGGACACGTGTCGAGGAGCTGTGGGAGCTGTGGACCACGAAGGAGGGCTTCGAGTCCTGGTGGGGAGGCGAGGGCTCCCGCGTCAAGGTCCACACGATGGAGGCTCGCGAGGGTGGCAAGCTTCACTACGACATGATTGCCGTAGCGCCTGCAGGCATCGTTGCGAGGAACCAGATGGGTTTGGCACCCTCGTCGTCAGTGCGCGCACGGTTCACGGAGTTCAGACCGTACCAGCGGCTCATCCTCACGCATGTAATCGATTTTGTGCCGGGCGTGAAGCCCTACGAGCAAATGATCGCGGTGGACTTCTTCCCGGTTGGCGACACCGTGCGGATGGTGACCACAATCGAGCCGATGCATAACGAGGAGTTCACGCAGACCTCGATCAGGGTTTTCAGCAGCCAGCTCAAGATGCTGGAGGGGCGGTTCCAGGGACAGTGAGGAGCCCCAAAAAAGCACGGCTGAAGCGGGAGTTAATGAAAATGAGAAACCTAATCTTCGCGATCAACATCACCATTGACGGCTGCTGCGACCACACAAAAGTAAATGGTGATGAAGAAATTCTTGATTATTTTACGCGCCTCATACGAGATGTTGACGTACTCGTCTACGGGCGTAAGGCTTATCAATTGATGGTTCCATTTTGGCCTGATGTCGCAAGGAACCGTTCTGGACAGACCAAAGCAATGAATGAATTTGCTCGAGCCTTTGACTCCGTAAATAAAATCATCGTTTTCTCGCAATCGTTGAACAAGGCTCAAGGAAAGAATACGAAAATCCTGCGCGCGAATCTTGGAGACGAAATATTGAAATTGAAACAAGAGGAGGGCAAGAATATCTTAGCCGGCGGCGTAACGCTTCCTTCGCAACTCATGCAGCTCGGTCTGGTTGATGAATATCAATTTGTCGTTCATCCGGTACTAGCGGGAGAAGGCAGGCGGCTGTTGGAAGGTACGAACCTCCAGCAGACATTGAAATTGAAACTGGCGGAGTCAAGGAGTTTCGGGTCTGGATACGTTGCGCTTCGTTACTTGAAGCAGTAACGGAATCCTGACTATTCGAGGTGGCCAATTCACCCTGCCGCCCCAACCCCTGCCATTCGCGACGCCGGCGCAGGCTCCTCGGAAGCAGTCACTGCAGGAGACCGTCGCGGAACGGCAGCGAACGCCCGGCGAGTGTTCGGTCGCACCGTTCGAGCCGCAATGGCTTGCGAGCTGAGGACAGAATGGCAGCCGTCCAAGGCGCGAATGAGGGTACCCTCGTCACGCGCATGGTCCTCGATTTTGTCGGCCCCCGAGGGAGTCCAGGGCACGGGCCCCGGAGCGAACCGGCGCAACGACGGAATGGCCTTTCGCCGAGGCGTCCCGGACGATCAGCCGTCCGGTTCCGCCCGTTGCGCCCAAAACAGGAATCGTCATGTTCGGTCTCAATCGTCATTGGTGTCGACGTCGCGGTTCACGCCGTCATAGCCTTCTGGGCCGCCGCGAAGACGTCGCGCGCGGACGTCGTGCCCGCCACGTGCTCCGTTCCCTCGATCCCGAGTGCCGTCCATCCCGCGTTCACGGCGTCAAACATCGCTTCGGCCGGTCCGGTGCGGCCCTTCGGAATGCCGAACTGCTCGAACGCTTCCGCCCACGCGGCCCGCGGGATAGCAAGCGCTTTGACGTCGACCTTCAAGACTTCACCCAGTTGCGCCGCGACCTCATCGGCGCTAACCATCGAACCCAGCTCGACGACGCGCTGCCCTGACCACGCTGGCCCGGTCAAAAGGGTTGCGATTTCGGCGCCGACGTCGTTCGTCGCGACCATGGTCGATTTCCCGTTTGTCGGATTATAGTAGACGGGTAGCGTTCCGCCCTTGGCGACCTGCAAGCCGTAAAGGAAGTTTTCGTAAAATCCGCCTGCGCGTACAAATGCGATTGGGGATGTCAGGGCGCGAAAACCTTGCTCCAGAAGCGACAAGGCCGTCAGTATCCCGACCCCGCTGGTTCTGCTCGCACCGATCGACGAAAGCGCGACCACTCGCGGCGGCGCTGCCTTCGAGAGCGCCTCGACATAGTTTGCAATCACGCCCTTCGCTTCTTTGTAATCGGGTGAGGGCGCCCAGATGGACGGCAACATGACGAACGCGCCCTCGACTCCTTTGAGTGCCCGCTCGATGGCGCGCGAATCATTCCAGTCGCCGTCGACCAGTTGCACGCCTTTGTCGGCCCACTTCGCTGCCTTCTCGCGATTGCGGACGAGCGCGCGTACTTCCTTGCCGTGCGCCAACAGATGTTCTGCCGTTGCGCCGCCTACTTTTCCTGTGATTCCCATTACTAACAACATGTGTTTTCTCCTGATCTCGAGGGACAGAGCACTGCCCCGGTTGGCTTATCGGACGAGCGGCAAAATGGCCCGGATACCGGGATTGCGCGCGTAGAGGCCGCCCCATGTCATCGCGCCCAGAAGCAGGGAAATGATTTCCGGCGCCGACCCCAACTCGCCAATGCGGACATGGGCGCAGATCGCACCCCCCAAAAAGCCCGTCACGAGGATTGCGCCGAGGACGGCGGTGGCGGGGATGGCGTAGAGGATGGCGCAGGCGAGTAAGATCGGGCCCACGACACGGGTGAGGTCCACGGCGAACCCGGTTTCCTGCAACATGCTCGCGATCTGTGCCGGGGCGAAAAGCTGAATAGCGCCGTCTGCCACCAGAGCGATAACGACCAACGCGCTCATGATCCGGCCGGCCCACAGGGCGCGATGCAAGGTCCTGGCTTCAGGTAGCTGATGCAGGTTCATCGTTTCTGACACGTGTCATTCTCCGATGGGGGGATCCAGTGTTCGGACCTTACTGTGTCTCCTAGGTATGATAAACATCGAGGAAGTGAACTCACTGTTCTCTCTGCGGTGAACAGTACCGAGGCACGGAAATGCAGAATCTCGAACCGATCCTCATCTTCGTAACGGTGGCGGAAATGGGGAGCTTCACCTACGCGGCCGATAGCCTGGGCATTCAGAAGGGACGGGCCTCAGCGGCGGTCCGGAAGCTGGAAGAAGACGTCGGTGTCAGGCTTCTGCACCGGACGACACGTAGCGTGCAGTTGACGGAAGACGGCCGGGTATTTCACGCACGTGCCCGCGATCTGCTCGCGGACGTTGACGATCTCCACTCGATGTTCGCAGGCGATCGCGTGGCACTTCGCGGGCGTCTACGCGTCGATCTTCCGACGGAGGTGGCACGGACAACGATCGTGCCGGCCTTACCGGCATTCATGGCGACTCATCCCGAGTTGGAGCTGGAGCTGTCGAGTACGGATCGGCAAGTCGATCTGGTCCAAGAGGGGTTCGACTGTGTACTGCGGCTTGGATCCATCGGGGACGAGACGCTGATTGCCCGCCCACTGGGCCTGTTGCGCATGGTCAACGCTGCCAGTCCAGCCTATCTGGCGCGCTACGGCGTCCCTCGATCGCTCGGAGATTTCCAGCGACAGGAACACCGGACAATTCACTTTGGGACGACGCTCGGCGCAAGACCCTATGGATGGGAATATCCGGACGGCGAAAGTTACGCGACGCTTCAGTTGCCAGGTGCGCTGCACGTCAACAGCGCACAAACCTACGAAGCGGCTGCTCTCGCCGGTCTTGGGCTGATTCAGGCCCCACTTCTTGGGATTGGCCGATACTTGGAGAGTGGAGCGCTGGTGGAAATTCTACCTGAGTTTCGTCGCCGGTCGCTTGCCGTGTCGCTCGTGGTCGCGCATCGGCGCAACCTATCGCGCCGAGTCCGCGCATTCATGAAATGGATCGAAGATGTACTCGCGCCTCATTTGGAATAGCCAAACGAACCGCTTATGCTTGGGCATTTCTCCTTCTCTGCGGCCTTCAAGAATTCCCTTCCCAGTGCAATCCAATTCGCCGCGCCGGCAAGACGATGTGGCGATCCGCGAGTGATGGATGGATGTCACGCTGCGAGAGATGCGCTGGGCAATTGTGGTTGCCCAGCGCCGCAGCATTCGGCAATCGACGCTCAGGGCGCGGCCTGAACATCCGGATGTCCGGATCGTCACTGAAGGGAAACAGCAGCACAGACTGACTCGACTGCGCCGGCCCGGCCGGAACGGTGATCGTACAGCACTCGTTTAAGCTCACAGACGAGGTATTCGACTAGCGGGTCGACCAAGCCACCGTATATCTGCAAATGCGGTGGCAGCGTCATCGGTCAAGCTGCGAATTCAGAAAGTCAGATTGCACCCCAGGAGCAACACCAACGGACGCATCGGCAGCTTGACTCGCATGCCGCCGCCGTCAATGAGAGCGCACCCGGTGGGTCATGGGAGAGACGCTCGCTCACAGCTCCGCGACCGCCGGAATGATCTCGCGGCCAAACACCGCGAGCGGCGCGATCGTATGCACGTTCGGCATGTTGAAGATCGCATGCTGCACGCCCACCCGCGCCAACGCTCGGCACTGAACCATCACGTCCTTCACGCTCATCTTGCCTGCGCCTAACTCCACGGTGCCGAGCGAGGTCTTCTCGATCGCATCGTAGTTCCGTCCCAAGCTCGCGCAGTGCTGCTTCAGGATCGCGAGCTTGGGAGCGATGGCCTCCGGGCTCCCGAACAGATTGCAGGCGTCGCCGTACTGCGCCACGAGGCGGAGCGTCTTCTTCTCGCCGCCACCGGCGACCAAAATCGGGGGGTGCGGGCGCGACAGTGGCTGCGGCACGCACAGCGTCTCCGCGAGATGGCTGTGCTTGCCGTCGTACGAGCCGTTGTTGCCCGACCACATCTGCTTGGTAATCTGCAGCGCCTCTTCCAGGAGCTCGAAGCGCACGCTGAGCGCGGGAAACGGCACGCCGAGGCCGTTGGATTCCTGCTCGTTCCATGCGGCACCGATCCCGAGGTAGGCGCGTCCGCCGCAGAGCACATCAAGCGTCGTGATCGTCTTCACCAAAATTCCGGGGTAGCGGTAGATGACGCCGGTGGCCATCGTACCGAGCTTCACCCTATGCGTGAGGGCTGCGAGGTAACCGAGCGTCGTGTAGCCCTCGAGCATGTCGTGGTCGTGAGGGCCGACTCCCCTGATCTGGAAGAAGTGATCCATGACCCAGACGCTGTAGAAGCCCGCCTCGTCGGCGGCGCGAGCGATCTGTCCGAGCGTGGGCGCGATAGACGCCGGCCCGCCGGGCCAGGTGAAATTCGGGATCTGCAGGCCGATTCTCATGGGACTTTTGCTCCTTTGGAATGCGCGCCGATGCAAACGACGGGAAAGCGGCTGCTCGGGAGGAGGACAGAGTCTGACCGTTGCGGAGCTTGCGACACGCCCATCAAGTGATGTCGCGCTTGCGTCAGCGATGTCCTCTTATGCGATCTGGATGGCGTCGACCCGATCAGGGTAGAACGCCAGGTAATCCCGAATCTGCGACACGGCGGCGTGAGGCGCTTCGTAGGTCCACGCGGCATTGACGGAACGCTCTCCACCGACGGGAATGTTGTAGTAGGCGCACTCGCCCTTGTAAGGGCAATAGGTCTCGTGCGACGTTCGCTGGAGCTGGCTCATGTCGACATCCTTGCGCGGGATGTAGTGCACCGGCGGATAGGCTGCCTCCTTCAAGGTCAGCGCCTCGCGCGTGTCGGCGATATGCCGGCCGGCCACGGTAACCGTGATGCGCTTCCGCGCCGGTGTGATGGCGATCGGATGGTTGGGGCCAGGGAGCTTGATGGGCTTGCTGTTCATGTCTTTCTCGTTTACGGCGAAAGATCACGTGGTGGCACTGCGGCGACCGGAGACCGTTTTATGCCAGGGCACCTGGCGCGATGCCGTGACATACCGCGTTCTAGGCAGCGCAGTGAGCTCCAGCACACCCAAGGATTTCCAACCCAGTTCGCACACGGGGCTTTGGGCTTTTCCGCAGATCGCCTGCCATGCCATGCGGCCACTGCGAGGGAAGGGACAGATCGCGGTAGGAATGAGAAGAGCACTCGATTCGCAGACCGGTTTGCCGAGCAGCTCGACGAGCGCATTTCGGATGCTCGTGTACCTGATGCCAGCGGATGTGAGGAGAAGCTTCATGATGCCCTTCCTTACGCAGCGTATCGTCCTGCATGATAATCTCGTCTCTGATGGGGCTGGGCAACTCACCACTCGCTTGAGAGCTATCAGCCTCGGATAAGGAGACCGTCGAGATCCTGTGAACGCCAGTACGGTGAGATCCGGACTGGCGACCGCCGAAGAGGGCCTGCTACTGCGGGGCGATCAAGGGCGGCGCCCCCTTGCCGCGCTCGTTGCTGCATTGCGTCTTGACTCTTCCGCGTTTCCGAGTGGCGCTAGGCGCACGTCGCGGAGACAGCCTGTACCATTGCCCCAACGAGAGCGGACCGTCACGGTCCAAACGAGAGCAGCCGGCGTGGGTGATCCGACCGGATCAACCGAGTCCGAGTTTCCATCGGGCGGTCATCCGCCGCCGACGGAGTTCGCTGCCTCGGGGGTACTCACCATGGGCGGATTGTGGGCACGTGTCAAACAACACAAGATCGCGGAGTGGACGCTAGCCTACGCGGCATGTGCGTTCGCGCTTCTACACGGAGCCGCAATTCTGGGCGACGCGCTGGAGTGGCCCCACATCATCCTTCACTCACTCGCGCTACTCATGATCGTTGGTCTTCCGGTCGTCCCCATACTCGCCTGGTATCACGGAGTGCGGGCCCTCACGCGGATAAGTGGCGCCGAGCTGATCATCATCGCGTTGCTGTTAGCCATCGGGGGTACTCTCCTGTGGCTCATACCCCACCCATCTGCGGCACGCGCCGAGCACGCTCACATCGCGCTGCTCGCAACTCAAAGTCCCGTCAAATTGGAGAAACCGCTCGGCGTCAAATCCGTCGCAGTGCTGCCGTTCGTGGATATGAGCGAGAAGAAGGATCAAGAGTATTTCTCGGATGGGCTGTCGGAGGAGCTCATCGACCACCTGATGCATGCGTCCGATTTGAAGGTTATCGCGCGAACATCCTCGTTTCAGTTCAAAGGAAGGAACGAGGATATGCGCACGATCGGTCAGCTCCTCGGTGTGGCCAACCTCCTTGAAGGGAGCGTACGGAAATCGGGAAACGCTCTTCGCATCAGCGTTCAATTGGTGCGAGCGGACACTGGCTACGAGGTCTGGTCTGAAACTTACGACCGCAAACTCGAGGATATCTTCAAAATCCAGGATCAGATTGCCAAGGCCGTCGTAAACGCGCTCAATGCAACCTTGAACGGACGCTCAACCAGCACCGCGACGGACACTCAGAACGTGGAGGCACACGAGTTGTACCTGCAGGGTCATGCGATCTTCGACAGAACAATGACTCCGGCGGGTTACCGGACGGCTGTCGAATACTATCGGGCGGCGCTCAAAGCCGACCCCAGCTACGCGCTCGCCTGGGCGAGAATGTCCGAGGCCCTCGCTGAACAGGGGGAAGCGGGTTTCGTGCCAATGGATTCCGTGAGACAGGAGGCGCGGCGCGCGGCTGAACGCGCACTGGAATTGAATCCCAGGCTCGCCGACGCTCATGTCGCCATGGCGCGCTATCTAATTGAAGACGAACTGGATCTGCCGGCCGGGGAACCGCACATTCGCCGAGCGCTCGAGCTCGAGCCGAACGACCAATGGGCACTTGGCTGGGCCGGAACGGTGGCGATGTTTCGCGGTCAGTTTCGGGAAGCGACGGCGTTTTTTGCCAAGAGCATCGCCAGCGATCCCGTCAATCCATACAGATATTCAGACTTGGCGCAAAATTATTTTTTCGCCAGAGAGTACTCGCAAGCACTGAATGCGTTTCATCGATCGGTCGATCTTCTTCCGAACGATCCAAATAGACATTCGGTTCTCGGCGAGATCTTGTTGGCGCAGGGCGATCCTTTGTCTGCGTTGGCGGAGATGGATCGCGAACCCGATGACAAAGTCCGTCTCGGTTGCGATTGTCGCGTGCTCGCATATGATGCGTTGGGCCGCCGGAAAGAAGCTGATGCAGCGCTCGCCTACCTGAAGAAATACCACGCCGAAGATGACGCCTACGGAATTGCGCGTGTCTACGCAAACCGGGGAAAACTCGAAGAGGCCTTCAAATGGCTAGATTGGGCGTACCGCTTGCGTGACCCCGACATCTTAACAGCGCGTGTCGATCCCCTTCTTAAGAACGTACAATCCGATGGCCGCTTCGCGGCTCTTATGAAGAAACTACGGCTACTGGATTAGCGCGGCGGCGCGCGCTACCGCGAGCGTCGACTTGAGCGAGAGTGGTGAATCGACATCGGACGCCGACCGGTTTCCGGGCCGTTTGGACGCCGAGTTGCAGACCAGGACTGTAGCGAGATTTCCCGGGCAAATCGCAAGTTTACGCACAGAGGCGTGGGTCTCGAATGGACGCCGATCAACGGACAATGTCCGATGTCGGTTCACGCCCCCGGAGCGCTGAAGCCTCCAATGTCGTGTTCGACAACCGCCGCAGCGTCGAATAAGCTGGTCCGACCCCATCGACAGGGCTGCGCTGCGCCGTGCGTCGGCAGCGGAGAGGCGTGTCATGGCGCTCTGGCAGACCATAACTTTTGCCGCCCTGATCGTGGCGCTTTTCGTCTACGCGATCGTCCTGACCCGCAGGATCGGCCGCGCAGGCGCTCGATTGATGGCGATCGAGAAGGCGCCTTTCATCGAGGGTCGCCCGGTCGAACCCATGCAAGCCCGATTGGCCGAAGCCGAACCCGACGTATCCGCGAAAGACGCCCGCAGGCGCTATCTAACAGTCCGCGACCTGAAAGCTACATGTGAACGAGGGAATCCGCCCCCCCGCTCGCCCCACAAGCTGGAACCCTATCGCGGTTCCAGAAAACCCCGATGTGCCGAAGACGAGCCCTGCTCTCATCAGGTCTTTCGCGGCAGCCCCAGGGTGCGTGACGACAAGGTCGTGATGGGCTCCGAATTCCGGGACGCGGCGGAACCGAGCAGCGAATCGTTGCAGTCGCTCAGTGCCGAGCCTGAACACGCAACTGCTGTAGCGGCCAATTCCGCAAGCGGCAACGCGCTGAGAATAACTGTCCGACCGCAGAGTTCAGCCGACTGCCTCAAACCCGGCGGAGAATCTGTTGCAAAGAAGGACCAAGACGCGCTACTACTCCTGAGCAGTCAACGTCGAAGGCGCCGTGCGCGCCTCGGCGATTAGCCTCGACGAAACCGACTTCTGAAAGGCGTTACGGGCTCAAGAGCCGCGGCCCTCTGCGATCTCGCTCATGCTCAGCTCAAAGTGCCTGCGCTCGTGAATAGCCGCGGCGGACAACTTCCGCTCCGGGGAACTGATCAGTGAGAGACCGAACGTCGGCATATTCTTGCCGTCAATCTCAAGAACCTTGACCCCATCGGTTTCGATCACCGAGAGACCCTCGGCAACCGTCACGATCCCAACACCCATTCCTTGTCTCACCATGGCCTTGATCAGCTCGATGCTGTTGGTCGTCGCGATGGGCTGCAGCTTCATACGCATTCTCGCTGCGAGAATATCGAGAACGTCGCGAAGATGGGTGTTCGCATCGGGAATGATGATGGATTGTTGGAACAGTTCTCCAGCCGAGATTTTATTCCGCCCACCCACTTCGTAGCTCCCCGGCACCACCGCTCGAACGTGGAACTGTATTAACGCTGTGACCACCACGCCCGGAAGCGGCTGTGGCGCGAATGTCAGACCGAAGTCCACGGCGCCTTCCATCACCATCTGGCGCACGCGGTCGGAGTCGACCACACGAATGCCGTTGGTGATGCCCGGGTGTTGCATTGCGAATTTCGCGAGGATCGGTGGAACGAGATCCAAAACGGCCTCCTGTGCGACCGCGATCTTCACTTCGCCGCGGCGAAGGCCCTTCAGCTGGGTGATTTCCGTCTGGACCCGCGAAAATTCCCGCCGCCAATTGCGGATCGCGAGCAAGAGGATTTCACCGGCGGACGTCGGGCGCATGCCGCCCGGAAGCCGCTCGAACAGGGCAACGTCCAGCTCTTCTTCGGCAACGATCAATTGCTTGTCGATGGCCGACGCGGAGATGTTCAGATTCTCGGCAGCCTTCCTGATTGATCCCCGCCGAGCTATCTCATCCAGATAGGTAGCGAAGCGTGAAAAGACCAGCCGGCTCATCTCAGCCTCATGATGACATGTGAGATGTGCATTGTGACTTCGATTTGTGGCATTGGCGCCCCCAAACCAGTTTAGGGGCGTTCGGCGTCCGGAAGCCACAGTCAAGGCGGTGCGCCGCGATGGTGCACGGTACGCATTCGCTGCCAGCGCGTGGTGCATGGCGGACCGACTCGGCAGGGCGTTGAGAAAAATTCTTCGGGCCGACCGATTCTTGCTGTTTGCCGGCACCCGTCGACGTCAGCTAAAAAAGCCCCATTCCGTCAAAACAACAGTGAACGCGCATGGACGACCTTCGACACGTGGTCAGACCGATAGTGGGACTCATCGGCCCCACGAATTTGCCGAAAATCTCGACGGCAAGCGGCATTCCCGAAGTTCACTACCGCGATACCGCCTACCGGGTCGGACGAGTGATCGCGCACTCCGGCGCGGCCTTGGCCGTCGTGCCGGATCGCGGTGTGGCGCTTTTTGGCATGCAGGGGTACCGGGAGGCCGAAGGCCCTTGGATCGTTGGACTGACACCCTCGGGGGGGCCTTCTGAATCGGTGGCGACCGCGAACTGCTCGAACAACGCGACCGAATGCAATGAGATCGTCGGCGGGTTTACTTGGCATCACCAGCACGCCCGGATCTGCGAGATGTGCAACCTGCTGGTTTGCGTCGGCCTTTCCTGCGGTACGCTCGCGGAGATCGCGTGGACCAAGTGGGTTGGCGGCCCGCGGATCTTGGCCATGCGCAATACGCTGACCGCATTACCCAAGGAAATCCTCGCCGAGACGAACATCACCTTCGTCGAATCGGTCGGGGATCTGGCCGAACGAATGTCCAGCGTGCTTTCGCGGATCCCGGCGAGCTGAACGAGCCCCGATGACTCCTCGCAAACGCCCATTCAGTGGGCACAAAACAGAGTCGGCAGCGTCGCGCCGCCGCCACGGTCGTCAATCGGCGGGCGCCAGTGTGTTCGCGCTGGCGGCTAAGACAGCGCAGATCAAGCGCCGCAATCCGGTAGTTCTAGACCAGTCGGAATGGGCGCTACTTGGAGGATCAGTGGGGATGCCAACGCTTTCGCCCGAATTTCACGAGATCAAGGTCGCCGGTGAGACGTTCAGGTTGCCAATCGTCCAGCTCGACGAGCACACGGCCATCGCCCACCTGATTGTGATCAATATGGGAATCCGCTTTGGCGAACTGGTCGGTAGGGCCCTGGCGCGACGGTTTGCCTCATTGAAACCCGACATCGTGGTCGGCAGCGCGACGTTGGGGATCCCGGTGGCCATTGAGGTATCGCGACACCTGAGGCTCGATCGCTATCTGATTCTGCAAAAGTCGCTGAAATTCAGCCTGGCCGACGCCCTGAGCGAGGAAGTCAAATCCGTCACGACTCCTCTGCCGCAGCGTCTGTTGCTGGACCGCAAGTCAATTTCGGTGATCCAGGGCAAGCGGGTTTTGGTCGTCGACGACGTGGTGACCTCGGGGTCGAGCATCGCTGCGGCGATCCGCCTGCTACGGCGCGCAGGAGCGAACGTGATCGGTGCGGGCGTCATCCTGACGGAAGGCAATGCCTGGCGCGCCGCACTGGGCGAGGATGCCAAGCTCATTGACAGGCTGGATCACATCCCACAGTTCAGCGTCCTGGATGCTGTGGCGACGCCCATTCCGGAGACGGAAGCCGAATCCGCCTGAGCCTGCTCGCGCCCTCAAAGCAATTCTTATCGATCCATATTCCAACCCGCGCCAGACGACAAATGCCAAAGCGAATCGCCATCACGCACGCGGTGGTCCTTCCGATGGATGATGCCCATTCGATGATCGTCGACGGCGCCGTTGTCATCGACGGCGATCGCATCGTCGATGTCGGGCCGTCGGAGCAAGTCATGGCCCGGCTTTCGACGCCGGCTCAGCAAGTAGTGGACGCGTCCGGCAAGGCCATCATGCCAGGCTTTGTCGACCTGCATTACCACACTGCGCTTGCCAAGGGCTGGAACGACAATCTGCCTTTAAGGGAGTGGCTGGATGCCTGCTGGTATCCGATGGTGCGGGCGCTCGATCGTGAGGGCGTCTATTGGGCGGCTCTGTTGAGCTATTCCGACTCCATTCGCTGCGGCGTGACTACGGTCAACGACATGTATCGTCAGGTCGAAGCGCTCGCTGACGCCGCAACCGAGATCGGCATCAGGGCGGTTCTGTCCAACGACGTTGCCGATTCGGAGTTTGGCCTCGACACACTCGATGATGCACGTCGGGTACTCGAGACCCGCCAGGGAATCGCCGACGGCCGCGTCCAAATCCGCGTAGGAGTGGAGTGGCTGCCGGTGGCCTCTCCGGCGTTACTCAAGGGGGTGCGTGCACTGGCCGACGAATTCGGCGTCGGCATCCATATTCATCTCAACGAATCGCTCAGCGAAATCGAGCTGGCCAAGAAGCGTTTCGGGGGGTTACGTCCCCTTGAGGCCGCCTACGAGCAAGGGGTGCTCGCCGAGGACTGCATCGCCGCACACTGCATTTGGCTTACCGATCGCGAGCTAGAGATGCTCGCCCGGACGGGGACTCATGTGTCCCACAATCCGGTGGCCAACGCGAAACTCGGAAACGGGGTAGCCCGTGTCCTGGACATGATCGGCGCGGGGATCAACGTCGGGCTGGGCCATGACTGCGCCGAGTGCAACAACAGCCGCGACATGTTCCAGAACATGAAGTTCGCGTCGCTCCTTCAGCGCGTGACCCATACCGACGCACAACTGATGCAGCCAGCCCAGGTCTTGCACATGGCAACCCGGGCGGGCGCCATGGCGCTGAAGCAGCCGACCGGCGAAATCGCGGTGGGCAAGAAAGCCGATCTCATCCTGATCGACTTGAACAACCATATGTTTACGCCGCTCGTTCCCGGCAATCGCGACCATCTCTATTCGCACCTGGTCTTCTCCGCCCAACGCGGGTGCGTTGACAGCACCATCGTGGACGGCCGATTCATCATGGAAAACCGCATTCTCTTGACGGTCGACGAGTCGGAGATCCTGACTCAGGCCAACCGCCATTTCCAGAGGATCGCCGCACGCATCGAGCGCGGCAGTGAGCGGCTGGGCTGAGCGGAAAATCCGGCGGTTACCAGGTTTCCAACGAATGGACAATCTTAACGGTAGCACGTTGCGTCAGATCGAGGCTCGCTCGATTGATTTCGTGCCGGAAAACGAACGCCACGGTCGCGTTTCCCATCAGGGGCCCTTCTGGTTCGTCAGCAATTTCCATTTCTTCGCAATCGCCATCGGTTTCGTCGGTCCAAGCCTCGGCCTCTCTTTGGGCGCAACGGTGGTGGCGGGAACGCTCGGCACCTTGATCGGCACGGCCTTTCAGGCCTTCCATGCGTCCCAGGGCCCGGAACTGGGTCTGCCCCAGATGATCCAGTCCCGCGCCCAATTCGGCTTTCGCGGGGTGATTGTCCCGCTCCTCGGGGTGCTGATCAGCCTCCTGGGCTATAACGTGGTTGCGGCCGTGCTAATCGCCAATGGGGCACAAAGCCTTTGGGGGATCGACCGTGGCGCGATGATCACAGCGATCATGGCGAGCACTGCCCTGGTCGCTATCTACGGCCATGACTGGCTGCACGTCGTATTCCGGACGATCTTCTGGCTCAGCACCCCGCTGTTCCTCGCGCTCAGCGCCGCCGTTCTTCTTGGCTCTCCGGGTTGGGCCGGATCGGCGCCACACGCAAATTTGGGTTTTGCATGGCCGGCGTTCCTAACCCAGCTTGCGGCTGCAGCCAGCTTTAACATCACCGCCGCCCCGTATGTGTCGGACTACTCGCGGTATCTGCCCAAGGCCACACCACGGCTGGTGATCATCGCTCAAGTGTTCGTCGGCGCAGCCGCCTCAGCTATTTGGCTGATTATCTTAGGTGCCTGGCTTGCAACGCAGCTTGGCTCATCGGACGCGCTGGTGGCGCTACATCATGCCGGGGACCACCTGAGCGTTCACCTCGGATCAATCCTGGTCGCGGTCTCAATCTGCGCACTGTGCGCGAACGTGGCTATGAACGATTACAGCGCCATGCTCACGTTCGTGACGATGATGGACTGCTTCCGCAGCGTCAGGTCTACCCGGCGGCTCAGGGCGGTCGTCGTGATCGTGTTGAGCTTTGGCTGGGTCGCCCTGGCTTTCACGATGGGTGGTAATGCAATCGCCTACGTCAATGACCTCCTGGTGATCATGCTCTATTTCCTCACCCCTTGGACGGCGGTGAACCTGCTCGACTTCTTCTTCCTGAGTCGCGGCCGCTATGCCACTGGCGACTTCTTCACTCCGCACGGCCGGTATGGCGCGTGGGATGCGCGAGGGCTTCTCGCCTACGCTGCGGGCTTCGCCGCGAGCGCGCCATTCTTCGTCATCCCCGGTCTCTACAGCGGGCCGATTGCCGCCCGGCTAGGTGGCGTGGACATCGGCTGGCTGGTCGGGCTTGTGACCAGCGCCGCCACCTATCTGCTGGTGAGGCCTCTGAAAAGCATGGTCTGTCGAAGCGGACCGTCCGCCGCCGAGACCTTGATCCCTGGAGATGCGCCTTGACCGACATTCCGATCATAGACGTCTCGCCGCTTCGTTCCGCTAGGCTCGATGAACGTCGCGGGGTCGCCGACCAGTTGCACCTCGCCTGTCGACACACGGGCTTCTTCTATGCCGCCGGGCATCAGGTCGACCCGGGCCTGATTGCGGCGATGTTCAATGCCTCGCGCGCCTTTTTCGCTTTGCCCGCCGAGACCAAGAAGACCCTCGATCTCAAGCAGTCGCCGACCAGCTTCGGCTATGGGGAGCTGCAGAGCGAGAAACTGCAGTCCGACCGGCCGCCGGACGTGAATGAATCCTTCAATATCGGGCCCGAACTCAAGCCGGGCCATCCAGCGTTCGACACCCCCAATTCATGGCGCGCGCCCAACTTGTGGCCCGACTTGCCGGGGTGGCGGACGCTCATGCTGCAGTATTTCCATACCTGCCTCAATCTGGGGCGGTTGATCCATCGCGGGTTCAGCCTCGACCTGGGCCTGCCCGAGGAGTTTTTCGAGGACAAACTCGACGAACCCATGGCGCTGCTGCGCCTGCTGCGCTACCCCGCCAGCCGGGGATTGACGGCGCCGGGCCAGGTCGGTGCGGGCGAGCACACCGATTACGGCAACCTGACCCTCCTGACCTCCAACGGCGTGGCCGGACTGCAATTGCGTCGCCGCGACGGCCTTTGGATCGACGCGCCCCACGTTCCCGGGACGTTCATCTGCAACATCGGCGACTGTCTGATGCGCTGGACCAATGACACCTACGTCTCCACGCCGCATCGCGTGTTGCCCCCTGTGAGTGAGCGCTATTCGATCGCCTTCTTCATCGATCCAAACCCCGAGACCCAGGTGGAGACCATCCCGGGCTTCGGCACCAGCCGTTATCCGCCGATCCGCGCCGCGGACTACATCAGGCAGCGGTTTGACGAAACGTATCCCCACCGGGCGCAC
>Ga0335073_10001432_pt1 | contig 31875 bp, 21 predicted proteins | sample Lox_Sample_22_FD_207093 | JGI IMG/M metagenome (GOLD analysis project Ga0335073, IMG submission 207093) | Soil microbial communities from Loxahatchee National Wildlife Refuge, Florida, United States - Lox_Sample_2.2 | ecosystem: Environmental > Terrestrial > Soil > Wetlands | place: USA... | reverse complement strand
CAGCCCCGCCGCCACCCCCGCCACCCCCGCCACGGCGTCCCCGCCGCCCGCCGCGCTGGGTCCTCGTCCGTCGCGCCGAACCGGGCCGCCGCCTCGGCATCACGCTGCTCGCCATCGCGTTCGTGCTCACGCTGTTCGCGGGCCGCCTGGTGCAGATCCAGGGCATGGAGTCCGGCTACTACCGCTCGGCCGCCGAAGCGGAAAAGCTCACCACCCTCACTCTCCCCGCCGTGCGCGGCACCATCTACGGGGCCGACGGGCAGATCCTCGCGATGACGGTCAACACCTACACCGTGACCGCGGACCCGCCGCTCATCAAGAACGCCGACAAGCCGGCCGTCGCCCAGAAGCTGTCCGGTCCCCTCGGCATGCCGAGCCAGCAGGTACTGAACCTGCTGCTGCACCCCACGTCACCGCAGTACGTCGTGCTCAAGACCAACCTGCCCGCCACGCAAGGCGATGAGATAAACGCGCTGAACCTCGTCGGCGTCACCCTCACGGCGAGCTACGCCCGCGTGTACCCAGACGGCGACGCGAGCGCCAACGTCGTCGGCTTCACCAACGTCAGCCAGTCCGGCGTGATCAGCGGCCAGGCAGGCATCGAGCTGGCCTACAACAAGCTGCTGTCAGGCACGCCAGGCAGCGAGGAGGTCGAGGTGGCCGACGGCGAAGACCAGCCGATCCCCGGCACCGAGCTGCGGCAGACCCCGGCGCAGAACGGCACGGGCATCCGGATGACGATCATCCCCGCGCTGCAACTGGAAGCGCAGCAGGCCTGCCAGCAGCGGGTGCAGCAGACGCACGCCAGGCAGTGCACGATCGTCATCATCGCGCCGAAGACCGGGTACATCCTCGCCATGGCCCAGTGGCCGACCTACAGCCAGGCGACGCTGAGCAACGTGGCGGACGCCACGGACCTGCCGGTCCAGGACGTGTTCGAGCCCGGGTCCACCGCCAAGGTGATCACGGCCGCCGCGGCGCTCGAGCGTGGCGGCCAGACGCCGATGAGCGCGTACAACATCCCGTACCAGATCTACAAGGGCGGCCAGTGGATCCGCGACGCCGAATGGTCGCAAGGCGAGCGCTACACGATCGCCGGGATCATCGCGAACTCAAGCAACGTCGGCATGTCCCAGGTGGTCGAGCACGTCTCGCCGCAGGTCCAGTACGACTACCTGCGGGCGTTCGGCCTGGGCCAGCCGACCGGCCTTGACATGCCGGGTGAGACCCCTGGCATACTGCCGCCCCCGTCGCAGTGGGCGCCTGACGAGCGGTACACGCTGTCGTTCGGCCAGGGCGTGGCGGTGACCGCGGTGCAGATGGCCAGCGTCTACGCGACGATCGCCAACGGCGGGGTCCGGGTGCAGCCGACGCTGATCGAGGGCACGGTGAACGCCAACGGCCAGTTCACCAAGGCCAAGCCGGAACCGTCGCGCCGGGTGATCTCGGCGAAGACCGACCATGAGCTGGTCCAGATCCTGCAGCAGGTGCCCGCGGTCGACGAGGAGGCGAACCAGCCGTGGGGCATCATCCCCGGCTACGCCGTCGCGGCCAAGACCGGCACGTCGCAGGAGGCCGGACCGGACTGCGCGCTCTGCGAGTACGGGTCCAGCTACATCGGCATGGCGCCGGGCAACGACCCGCAGGTGGTCGTCGCGGTGAACGTCCAGGACCCGAAGAAGAAGAACGACTACTTCGGCGACGTCGTCGCCGGCCCCGTCTTCAACAAGGTGATGCTGTTCGCACTGCAAACCCTGCAGATTCCGCCCACCGGAGCCGTAGCGCCCTATGTCCGGCTCAACGCGCCCTGATTTTGGATACCCTCTGGGCGTGATCCGACCCGCACACCAGCAGCCAAGGCCCTTGTCCGGGCTGGCTGAGCTGCTGGGTGTCGGAAGGACAAGCATTATCCCGAACGATCCCGGGCGTCTGTCCGGCGTCACCCTTGACTCGCGTCACGTGCGGCCAGGCGACCTGTACGCTGCCCTGCCCGGCGAGCACACGCACGGCGCGGCGTACTGCGGGCAGGCCGTGGCGGCGGGCGCCGCCGCGATCCTCACCGATCCCGGCGGCAAGGAGCGGGCGGCCCGCGCGGGCGTCCCCGTGTTCGTCGTCTCGTCGCCCCGCGACCGTCTCGGCGACGTGTCGTGCTGGATTTACGGCGACCCGAGCACCCGGATGACGATGATCGGGGTGACGGGGACCAGCGGCAAGACCACCACCAGCTACCTGGCCGAGGCGGGCCTGCGCGCCGCCGGGCACGTGACCGGGCTGGTCGGCGGCGTGGAGATAAGGATCGGGCGCGAGCGGATCAAGAGCTCGCTGACCACGCCGGAGGCGCCCGACCTGCAGGCACTGCTCGCCGTCATGGCCGAACGCGGCGTCACGGCCGCCGCGATGGAGGTCTCCAGCCACTCGCTGGCCCTGGGCCGGGTGGCGGGCACCCACTACGACGTCGCGGTGTTCACCAACCTGTCGCAAGATCACCTGGACTTTCACGCCGGGTTCGAGGACTATTTCAAGGCCAAAGCGGAGCTGTTCACCCCGCGGTATTCAGCTGTAGGCGTGGTGAACGTCGCCGACAGGTACGGCCGCCGGCTGGTCTCCGAGGCCACCATTCCCGTCGTCACCTTCTGCGCGGACGCCGACACGGGCGCCTATTGGAACGCCGACTGGCGGGCGGCCGACGTGCGGTGCGGCGCCGACGGCTCCTCATTCCGCGTGGTAGGACCCGGCGGCGTCGAGGCGGACGCCTCCGTGACGCTGCCTGGCCCGTTCAACGTCGCCAACGCGCTCGGCGCGATCGTGGCGCTCGTCGAGGCCGGCAACCGCCTCGAAGACGCGGTCGCGGGAGTGGCTAGCTGCCCGGGCGTGCCCGGCCGCCTCGAGCGCGTCGCGGGCGGCCCGCCGGACGCGTTCGTCGACTACTCGCACAAGCCGGCCGCCGTCGAGGCGGTGCTGCGCGGCCTGCGCACGGTGACACCCGGCGACCTGATCATCGTGCTCGGCTGCGGCGGGGACAGGGACCGCGGCAAGCGCCCCCTGATGGGCGCCGCCGCCGCCCGGCTGGCGGACGTCGCGGTGCTCACGAGCGACAACCCGCGCTCGGAGGACCCGCTGGCGATCCTCGCGGAGATGTTGCAGGGCGTGCTCGGCGTCCCGCCGGGGGAGCGGGCCCGGGTCATCATCGAGCCCGACCGGGCGGCGGCCATCGGCCTTGCCGTCGCCATGGCCGGGAAAGGGGACGTGGTGCTAGTGGCCGGCAAGGGACACGAGACGGGCCAGTACGCCGGGGGAGCCGTGCTGCCGTTCGACGACCGCGAGGTCACCGCCGCGGCGCTAGCGCGCCGCGGTGCCCACGCCGGGGACCAGCCATGATCGGGCTCAGCATCGCGGAAATCGCCGCGATAACGGGCGGCGCGCCCCACGCGCCTGACGCCGGCGCGCTCGTCACCGGCCCGGTCGTGATCGACTCCCGCCGCGCCGCGCCCGGGGCTCTGTTCGCCGCGCTGCCTGGTGAGCACGTCGACGGGCACGACTACGCCGCCGCGGCGGTCGCCGCGGGCGCCACGGCGGTGCTCGCCGGCCGCCCGGTGCCCGGCGTGCCCGCGGTCGTCGTCCCCGACGTGACCGCCGCGCTCGCCGCGCTGGCGAGCGCCGTGCTCGCCCGGCTGCCTGGCGTCACGGTCGCGGGGATCACCGGCTCGTCGGGCAAGACCTCCACCAAGGACCTCACCGCCCAGCTGGCCGAACGCCTCGGCCCCACCGTGGCCCCCGAAGGCTCCTTCAACAACGAGCTCGGCCTCCCGCTCACCGTGCTGCGCGCCGACGTGGACACCCGCTACCTGGTGCTCGAGATGTCCGCCCGCGGCCCCGGCCACATCGCCGCCCTCTGCGAGGTCGCGCCGCCAAGGATCGGCGCGGTGCTCAACGTGGGGCGCGCCCACGCGGGGGAGTTCGGCTCTCTCGACGGCGTGGCCAAAGCCAAGGCCGAGCTGCCCGAGGCGCTGCCCGCCGACGGCGTGGCCATACTCAACGCCGACGACCCCCTAGTGCTCGCGATGGCGGCGCGGACGGCCGCCCGCGTCGTGACCTTCAGCACGGATGAGGCAACCACGGCCGAGATAAAGGCCACAGGCATCCACCTGGACGAGCTGGGCCGGGCCTCGTTCCGGCTGGTCATCCCCGGCGGCGTCGCGCCGGTCACGCTACGGCTGCACGGCGCGCACCACGTGCCGAACGCGCTGGCGGCGGCGGCCGTCGCCGCCGAGCTCGGCATGGGCGCCCAGGCCATCGCCGCCGCGCTGTCCAACGCGACGGCGCGCAGCAAGTGGCGGATGGAACTGCGCGAGCGCCCCGACGGCGTGCTGATCGTGAACGACGCCTACAACGCCAACCCCGACTCGATGCGGGCCGCGATCGAGGCGCTGGCGCACATCGCCAGAGGCCGCCGCGGGTTCGCGGTCCTCGGGCACATGGCCGAGCTCGGCGACATCGCGGCGGCCAGCCACGAAGAGGCCGGGCGGCTCGCCGCCCGGGCAGGTGTCGCCGGCCTGATCGCGGTCGGGGAGGAGGCCCGCCCGGTCCTCGACGGGGCCCGCGCCGAGGCCGGCTGGCACGGCACCGCGCTCGCGGTCCCAGATTCACCGGCCGCGGTCGCCGCGCTACGCAACCTGCTCCGCCCTGGCGACGTCGTACTAATTAAAGCGTCACGCGCGGCCGGGCTCACCGATGTCGCGGCGGGGCTGCTATCGGAGGTTTCCCGGTGAAGACCATCTTGCTGTCTGGCGCGATCTCGATGGTCATCGCCTTGCTCGGCACCAGGCCGACCATCTCTGTGCTGCGCAAGCGAAAACTCGGCCAGCAGATCAGGTCCGACGGCCCGCAGGCACACCAGGGCAAAAGCGGCACGCCCACCATGGGCGGCATCGTCATCATCATCGCGTCGCTGGTCGGGTACCTCGTCGGGCACTTGTTCACCGGCGATCCGATGACGGCGACTGGGCTCCTGGTGCTGTTCCTGATGACGGGCCTTGGCCTGGTCGGCTTCGTGGACGACTTCATCAAGCTGTTCATGCGCCGCAGCCTCGGCCTGCGCAGCGGCGCCAAGCTCGCCGGGCAGGCGATCGTCGGCGCGATCTTCGCGATCCTGGCGCTGCACTTCCCCGACGGCTACGACCTCACCCCGGCGTCGTCGCACCTGTCCTTCCTCGCCGACTTCGGCGCCCCGATCGGCGTGGTGTTCTTCGTCGTCTGGGTGATCATCATGGTGACAGGCACCTCCAACGGCGTGAACCTCACCGACGGCCTTGACGGCCTGGCGTCAGGGGCGGCCATCCTGGCGCTCGCCGCGTACGTGATCATCGGGGTCTGGCAGCTGCGCAACGACTGCACCGTGTATCTCGCCTCCAACTGCTACGCCGTCCGCGACCCCCAAGACGCGGCCGTTGTCGCTGCGGCGGTGATGGGCGCCTGCTTCGGCTTCCTGTGGTGGAACGCGCCGCCCGCCAAGATCTTCATGGGTGACACCGGCTCGCTCGCCCTCGGCGGCGCGCTCTGCGGGCTGGCCATCGTCACAAGGACCGAGCTGCTGCTGCTCCTGCTCGGCGGCCTGTTCGTGATCATCACGATGTCGGTGGCGATCCAGGTGGGCTGCTACAAGCTCACCCACAAGCGCGTGTTCCGCATGGCGCCGCTGCAGCACCACTTCGAGCTAGCCGGCTGGGCGGAAACCACGATCGTCGTCCGCTTCTGGCTGATAGCAGGCATGTTCGTGGCCCTCGGTCTGGGCATCTTCTACGTCGGCTAGGTCCCGGGGCCCCTCACGCCCGCAGCGCCGCTCCCACGTCGGCGATCAGGTCAGCCTCCGGCTCAACGCCGGCGGACAGCCGGATGAGCGACCCTGGCGCCGTCTCCCCGGCCCAGCGCGCCCGCCGCTCCCAGTTCGACTCCACGCCGCCGAAGCTGGTCGCGGGGACCACCAGCCGTGACGCGCCGACCACGCGGTCGGCGTCGGCCGCGGTCCCGGCGAGCTCGAACGACAGCAGCGGGCCTGCCCCGGACGGCAACTGCCGCCGCGTCACCTCAAGCGAGGCCGGGCTGACCCCCGGGTAGTGCACCGCGGTCACCCGCGGGTGCCCGGCAAGGAACCGCGCCAGCGCCAGCGCGTTCGCCGACTGCCGCTCGATCCGCAGCGGCAGCGTCTTGAGCCCGCGCAGCACGAGCCAGCTCTCGAACGGCCCCGGGATCCCCCCGCCCGCCGACCGCCAGGCACGCAGCGAGTCGGCCAGCGCCGAGTCACGGGTCACGAGCGCCCCGCCGAGCACGTCAGAATGGCCGGAGATCGACTTCGTCAGCGAGTACACCGACACCAGCGCCCCGAACTCCATCGGTTTCTGCAGCAGCCCGGTCGCCACCGTGTTGTCCACGACGAAAGGCGCGCCGCTCGCCGCGGCGATCTCCCCGAGCCGCGCGAGGTCCGCGACCCGCAGCAGCGGGTTGGTCGGCGCCTCCGCCCACAGCACGGCAGGCCCGTCGCCAAGAGCTCGCGACACCGCCGCCAGGTCGAGCATGTCGACCGCCACCGCCGCAGCGCCGTGCGGCGCCAGCATGCCGGCGAGCGCGCGCGTCTTGAAGTACCCGTCCTCAGGGAACACGATCGTCCGCCGTCCCGGCGCCAGCGCCAGCATCAGCGCCATCGAGGCGGCCTGCCCGGACGCGAAGCTGACCGCGGACGTGGCCGGCCCCTCGATCGCGGCGAGCGCCTCCTCGACCGCGGTCCAGCCGGGGTTGGCGTCCCGCCCGTAACCGCGCGCGAGATCCGGCGACCCCGTCGACACGTACGAGCTTGTGGCGAGCAGCGGCGGCCCGAGCGGCGCGCCCGCCGTACGCTCGGTTCCCGCGTGGACAAGGTGCGACTCGGCACTGAAATTCATGAAACCCATTCTCCCGAACGAACCGTCGTTCCTCCCCAGCCTCTCCCTCCCTTCCGGGGTGGAGGACCCCCGGAAGGGCCCCTCTCCACTGACACCCCGCCCAACGCCGAACCGGGCGAAGCCGGGCGATCTCGGCGAGTTGCGCGACACGCGGCGGATGTCCCGGGTAAGCGCGCCCGCGGCGCGGAGACTAGAGGCCATGTATGTCCGCACGGTGAGCAGTCCTGCCGGGGACGCGTTCGGTACGGACGAGGACGCGGAGCCGGAACGCCCGGCGGCGGCCCGGGCCTTGGCGGCGATTCCGGCTGTCGTCGTGGTCAGGGAACGGGTCCGCGCCTTGCGCGCGCTGCTCGACAGGCCGCTCACGTCCTATTACCTGATCCTCGGCATCACCACGCTGCTGCTCGGCCTCGGCCTGGTCATGGTGCTGTCGACCGCGTCGGTCACGGACCTCAGCTACGGCGAGTCGCCGTATTACGACTTCGCGCGGCAGCTGGCCGGCATCGGGGTCGGCCTGCCCGTCATGTGGCTCGCCGCGCGGTCGTCGCCGCGACTGTTTCGTGCCGCGGCGTACCCGCTGCTCGCGTTGGCGATCATCGGGCTGGCACTGACGCTGATCCACGGCGTCGGCAGGGAAGAGAACGGGGTGTCCCGATGGATCGCCATCGGCGGCCAGCAGTTCCAGCCGTCCGAGCTCGCCAAGCTCGCGCTCGCGGTGTGGGGCGCCGACTTGCTGGCTCGCAAGGAGAAGCTGGGCCTGCTCGCCGACTGGCGGCACATGCTGGTACCGCTGATGCCGGGGACCGCGGTGCTCGTGATGCTGGTGATGGGCGGCGACGACGTCAGCACCACGGTCATCCTGCTGGTCGTCTTCCTGGCGCTGCTCTGGGTCGCGGGGACCCCCGGGCGCGTGTTCACCGCCCTGCTGATCCTCATGGGCATGGTCCTCGCGTTGCTCATCGTGACGGAGAGCTACCGGCTCAAGCGGCTCATCGGTTACATCGAACCGCAGAGCGCCGTTTCGGCCAGCCAGAAATGGCAGGCACAGCAGGGCATGGACGCGCTCGGCTCTGGCGGGTTCCTCGGCGTAGGCATCGGGGGAAGCACGGCGAAGTGGGGCTGGCTGCCGGAATCCACCACCGACTTCATCTTCGCCGTGATCGGCGAGGAACTCGGCCTCATCGGCGCGCTCTGCGTGGTCACCCTGTACGGCGGTCTCGCGTACGCCGGGCTGCGTGTGGCGCGCCGCGTCACCGACACGTTCAGCCGCCTCGCGGCCGCGGCCATCACCATCTGGATCGTCTCGCAGGCGGCGGTTAACATCGGCGCGGTGATCGGCGTGCTGCCGATCGCCGGCGTCCCGCTGCCGCTGGTGTCTCAGGGACTGTCCTCCGCCCTCGTGACGATGGTCGCGCTCGGTATGCTCATGTCATTCGCGCGCCGGGAGCCCGGCGCCGCCCAGGCTTTGGCCGCGCGTGGTCCGACCGTTTCCTCCCGCGTTCTAAGCTGGCTTGGCCTGGGAACGCGACAAGCGAGGAGCACCGAATGAGGGTCGTTCTAGCGGGCGGGGGGACAGCCGGCCATATCGAGCCTGCTCTCGCGCTCGCCGACGCGCTGCGGCAGGCGGACGCCAGCATCCAGGTCACGTGCCTCGGCACCGAGCGCGGCCTGGAGACGAGGCTCGTCCCGCTGCGCGGCTACGAGCTTGCCCTCATCCCGGCGGTGCCGCTGCCGCGCTCGGTGACGCCGAGTCTGCTCACGGTGCCCGGGCGACTGGCCGGGGCGGTGCACGCGGTCGGCACCGTGCTCGAGCGGACCCACGCGGACGTGCTCGTCGGGTTCGGCGGCTACGTCGCCACGCCCGCGTACCTGGGCGCGCGGCGGCACAAGGTCCCGATCGTGGTGCACGAGGCGAACCCGTTCCCCGGCATCGCCAACCGGCTAGGGGCCCGGCTGACCCCGTATGTGTTCACCGGTCATCCCGACACCAAGATGCGCAACGCCCAGTACCTGGGGATCCCGATCAGGCGCCAGATCGCCGAACTCGACAGGTTCGCGCTCGGCGACAAGGCGCGCGAGCACTTCGGACTGCGCAAAGACCTGCCGGTGCTGCTCGTAACCGGCGGCTCACAGGGCGCGCGGTCGCTGAACCGTGCGCTGTCTGGGGCGGTCAGCGCGATCCGCGCCGCTGGCGTGCAGGTGCTGCACGTGACCGGCCCGCGCAACGTCGGCGACACGGCCGCGCCCGCCGGGCCGGTGCCCTACGTGGCGGTCCCGTACGTCGACCGGATGGACCTGGCCTACGCCGCCGCCGACTTCGCGCTCTGCCGCGCCGGTGCGATGACGTGCGCCGAACTCACCGCCGTCGGCCTGCCAGCCGCCTACGTCCCGCTGCCCATCGGCAACGGCGAGCAGCGCCTCAACGCGCTGCCGATCGTCCAGCGCGGCGGCGGCCTTCTGGTCGCGGACGACGAGCTCAGCGCGGACTGGATCAAGGGGACGCTGCTGCCGGTGCTGACCAACATCGACCAGGTGGCGGCGATGCACGAGGCGGCGGCCGCGCTCGGCCGCAAGGACGCCGACCGCTGGCTGGCCAAGGCGGTCATCGACATCGTCAACGCGGAGGCGGCGAACCGGGCCGCGGGGCAGCCCGCCGCGGAGCCGCAGCCCGGCAGGCGGGCGAGCGCGCCCGGCGCCCTCTTCATCCCCGCTGCCACCCGCCAGCCTCAGGGTCAGGGAGCGCAGGGTCAGGGAAGCGCCCGCCAGCGGCCCGGCGATCACCCGTCGGCGAGCGGCCAGCCCTACCCGGGCGGCCAGTACCCGCCCGGCGCCCAGTACTCTGGCGGCCAGTACCTCCCCGGCCCGGGCGGAGGCCCGTATTCGTCCGGCGGCCCGTATTCGTCTGGCGGCGCGTATTCGTCTGGCGGCGCGTATTCGTCTGGCGGCGCGTATTCGTCTGGCGGCGCGTATTCGTCTGGCGGACAGCACTCGTCCGAGGGGCGGCGTTCATCCGAGGGGCGGCACTCGTTCGGCGGCCAGCCTCCGTCTGGGAGTCAGCCTCCGTCTGGGAGTCAGCCTCCGTCTGGGAGTCAGCCCTCGCCGGGCGGCCAGACTCCATCCGGGATCGAGCCGTCGTCCGGCAGCCAGCTCCCGTCGCGCGGGCAATATCCCTCCACGGGTCATCTCCCGGGCCGTGGGCAGTACCGCTCGGGCGGGCAATTCCCTGCCGCGGACCGCTTCCAGTCACGCGTGCAAGCCCCCGCCAGCGGCCAGTCGGTGTCAGGTGGCCAGCCGGTGCTGCGCGGTTCCGTATCAGGCGGGCAGCCGGTGCTGCGCGGTTCCGTATCAGGTGGCCAGCCGGTGCTGCGCGATTCCCTATCAGGGGGGCAGCCGGTGCTGCGCGGTTCCGTATCAGGCGGGCAGCCGGTGCTGCGCGATTCCCTATCAGGCGGGCAGCCGGTGCTGCGTGGCTCTGTGTCAGGCGGGCAGCCGGTGCTGGGCAGCCCCTATACCGCTGGCGGCCCGTATGCCCCCGGCCAGCACCCGGCCGGGAAGTACCCGACTGGCGGGCAGCCAGCGGTCGGCGGCCAGTACCAGGCGGACCGGCAGGGCCCGGGGGGCGGCCAGTACCCGCCGGGTCCGGGCAGGCACCGGCAGGCCCGGTGACCGGCGGGCGGGGTACCCGATGGCGCTGGTGACTCCCACCGAGCCGGTGCCGCTCGCGGACCTCGGGCAGGTCCACTTCACGGGCATCGGCGGCGCGGGAATGTCCGGGATCGCGAGGATCATGCTGGCCCGCGGCGTGCGCGTGTCCGGCACCGACTCCGCCGACTCCGCCGGCCTGCGCGAGCTCGCCGCACTCGGCGCCCGCGTGCACGTCGGCCACGCGGCCGCACACCTCGGCGCCGCGGACACGCTCGTCGTATCGAGCGCGATCCGCCAGGACAACCCCGAACTCGCCGCGGCCAGGCAGCGCGGCATCCGGGTGCTGCACCGGGCTGGCGCGCTCGCTTCGCTGATGTTCGGCCGGCGGGTGATCGCGGTCACGGGCACCCACGGCAAGACGACCACGACGTCGATGATCACCACCGTGCTGCGGGAGACTGGCGCGGACCCCGGCTACGTCATCGGCGGGATTCTCGCGAGCACAGGCGTCGGCGCGGCCGACGGCGCGGGCCAGGACTTCGTCGCCGAGGCGGACGAGAGCGACGGCTCGTTTCTCATGCTGTCTCCCGACGCCGCCGTGGTCACCAACGTGGAGGCCGACCACCTGGACAACTACGGGACCGCCGCGGCGTACCGTGCGTCTTTCGGCAAGTTCGCGGCGCGGATCGTGCCCGGCGGGCTGCTCGTGACCTGCGCCGACGACCAAGGCGCGCGGGACCTGGCAGCCAGCTGTCAGGGCAGCGGCCTAGGACTGCGGCTGCGCACCTACGGGGAGTCGGCGGACGCCGACTACCGGGTCAGCGGGACACTCACCCGCGGCATGGAGACGGCGTTCACGGTCCGCAGCGGCCCGGGACCGTTCGGGATCATTGATCGCGAAATCCGGCTGGGCGTGCCGGGCCGGCACTACGCGCTGAACGCGGCGGCGGCGTTCGCCACCGCCGTCGAGCTCGGGATCGCGCCGGAGAAGGCGGCCGCGGCGCTGACCCGCTACGGCGGCGCCGCCAGGCGGATGGAGCCGAAAGGCGAGGCGGGCGGCGTCCGCGTGCTCGACACCTACGCGCATCACCCGACAGAACTGGCCGCCGACCTGCGGGCCGCGCGCGCGATCGCGGCCGGGGGCCGGATCGTCGCGGTCTTCCAGCCGCACCTGTACAGCCGCACCCGGATTTTCGCGGCCGAGTTCGGCGCCGCCCTCGCCCTGGCGGACGAGGTCGTCGTGCTCGATGTCTACGCGGCGCGCGAGGACCCCGAGCCCGGGGTCACCGGTCAGCTGGTCGCCGACGCCGTGCCCGGCGGCGGCGCGCTGTACGTGCCGGCGCTCGCGGACGCCCCGCGCGTGGTCGCGCACGTCGCCTCGCCCGGTGACCTGGTGCTGACCATGGGGGCGGGCGACATCACCAGGCTCGGGCCGCTCGTGCTCGACGAGCTCGGCGCGGCGTCGGGGACCGCACGGGACCGCCTGTGACCAGCGCGCCGACGGGCGAGGGCGTAGCCCGCGAGGACAGCGAAGCGCGAGCGGAAAGCGAAGCGCGAGCGGACAGCGAAGCCCGCGGGGACAGCGAAGCGCGAGCGGACAGCCAGTCCCGAGCGGAAGGTGCGGCTCGCGGGCAGGGCGACGCCCGCCGTGGGGTGAAACGGGCCCGCACGCCGTGGCGCGCGGCTTTCTTCGCGCTGGCCGGCCTCGGCATCATCGCCGGCGTGGCCTGGGCGCTGCTCGGTTCGCGGCTGCTGGTGGTGCGCTCCGTCACCGTGACAGGGACGCACCTGGTGACGCCCGCGCAGGTGCTCGCGGCGGCCGACGTCCCGCTCGGCACCCCGCTGATGCGGATCGACACCACGCAGGTCGCGCAGCGGGTGGAGACGATCAGGCAGGTGGCCTCCGCCACGGTGACCAAGGACTGGCCGGACCACCTGGTCATCGCCGTGCGGGAGCGGGTCCCCGTCGTCGCCGTGAAGATGGCGGGCGGCGGGTACGACCTGGTGGACCCCACCGGGGTCATCGTGCGCTGGTCGGCGACGGAGCCGGGCGCCCTGCCGTTGTTCCTGACCTCGCTGCCAGGCAGCGCGCTGCGCGGCGACCCGGGCCTGGCCCAGACGTCGGCCGTGCTCGCCGAACTGCCGTCATGGCTGGCCACGTCGGTCACGGAGGTCGCGGTGAGCGGCACCGCCGCCAGCCCGGCCGCTCAGGACCTGGTGACTCTCTACTTGCGAGGCGACAAGACCGTCGTCTGGGGCGGCACCGACCGCGCCAAGGAAAAGGGCAAGGAACTCGCCATCCTCATGCGCGATCCTGTGAGTTACTTGGACGTGAGCGCGCCAGGAACCGCGGTGACCAAGTGATGCCGACGACACACCCGGCGGCTTCGCGCGTGGCGAGTTGACCCTGCTGCCTTCCCACCCTACTGTCCCTATCAATCGTAGGGATGACAAAACTCTAAATCTCAACCTGAAGGTGAAACCCGTCGGCCAGTCTAGCGGGTAAGACAATTACCTCGACGAGGCTCGGCCGACACCATTGGCGGTGAATTTCCGCCGGTTAGCCGGCGGCTTCATTGCCACCGTCGCCACCCGCACAGGGTTTCCCCAGTTCAGGGCCCGAACCGGGTCGACGCTCAAAGGCGTCTTCCCGGGCAAGGTAAAGCGAGCGGAAAGGTACCCTCCTCGTGGCAGCACCGCAGAACTATCTGGCGGTCATCAAGGTCGTCGGAATCGGCGGCGGCGGCGTAAACGCCGTCAATCGCATGATCGAAGAGGGACTCAAGGGCGTCGAGTTCATCGCTATTAATACCGACGCGCAGGCCCTGCTCATGAGCGACGCCGACGTCAAGCTCGATGTCGGCAGGGAACTGACCCGTGGGCTCGGCGCCGGGGCGAACCCGGACGTCGGCGCCAAGGCCGCCGAAGACCACCGCGAGGAGATCGAGGAGGTGCTCAAGGGCGCTGACATGGTCTTCGTGACCGCGGGGGAGGGCGGCGGCACAGGCACCGGCGGCGCCCCCGTGGTCGCCAACGTGGCCCGCTCGCTCGGCGCGCTGACCATCGGCGTGGTGACCCGGCCGTTCGGCTTCGAGGGCAAGCGGCGGGCCCTGCAGGCAGATTCCGGGATCGAGCGGCTGCGCAGCGAGGTCGACACCCTGATCGTCATCCCGAACGACCGGCTGCTGACGATCTCCGACAGGCACGTGAGTGTCCTGGACGCGTTCAAGGCGGCCGACCAGGTGCTGCTGTCCGGTGTCCAGGGCATCACCGACCTGATCACCACCCCCGGCCTGATCAACCTCGACTTCGCGGACGTGAAGTCCGTCATGTCAGGCGCCGGCTCGGCGCTGATGGGCATCGGCTCATCGCGCGGCGATGACCGGGCGGTCGCCGCGGCGGAGATGGCCATCTCCAGCCCGCTGCTCGAGGCGTCGATCGACGGGGCCCACGGCGTGCTGTTGTCCATTCAGGGTGGCTCCGACCTCGGCCTCTTCGAGATCAACGAAGCAGCGCAGCTGGTGTCCAACTCGGCGGCGGTGGACGCGAACATCATCTTCGGCGCGGTGATCGACGACGCCCTCGGTGACGAGGTCCGGGTGACCGTGATCGCCGCGGGGTTCGACGAGGCCCGGCCGAGCCGCTCGTCGTCTGCCGTGTCGCTCGGCGGATCCCGGTCATCTGGCGGGATCTCAGGTTCTTCGTCCAGCGCGAGCAGCTCGTCCGCGTGGGGCGGGGCGGCGTCGGGGAACGGGACCTCCGGGCTGTCAGGTGGCACGGGAAACGGCAGTGGTCACACCACGGCGGACGGCACTACCAAGGCGGGGAGCGGTTCCGCGCTCGCGTTCCCGGGTTCGGCGGGGTCTTCCGGGCTTGGCGCGGGCCGCTCGGGATCGACCGGTGAGGCTAGCGACCAGAGCGCGGCCGACGGCGGCGCGTCACGCCTGGGGGCCGCGGCTTCCGCGGCCCTGACCAGCGAGTCCGCCGATGTGCCGTCGCCGCACGTGGACGGCGCCAGCGCCTATGTCCCCGCGCCGGTGTCGTTCGTCTCACAGGACGACGATGAGGACTTCTCGGGCACGTCCGGTTACGGCGCCAGCTCGAGGGACGAGCGGGACACCGCCGATGGCGCACCGGGCGCCGTCTCGCCCGGCTGGAAGGACTCCGGACGTTCTGGTGCGGGGGATAAGGTCTTCGACGTGAGCGCCGGGCGCCGCCGCCCGGTGGTTTTCGAAGAGGACGACGACCTGGATGTCCCTGACTTCCTCAAATGACCTGAGCCCGTCACAGCGCCGGCGTGCCGAGCTTGCCGCGAACCTGGCCGCGGTCAGGGCGCGGATCGGCGCGGCGTGTGTCGCGGCGGGACGAGACGCCGCCGAAGTCACGCTGATCGCCATCACCAAGACGTGGCCCGCCTCCGACGTGTTGCTCCTGCATGAGCTCGGCCTGGCCGACTTCGGCGAGAACAGGGACGCGGAGGCCGCGCCCAAGGCCGCCGCCGTCGCTAGCGCGGGTGCGGCCATCACCTGGCACTTCGTCGGGCAGCTGCAGACGAACAAAGCGCGCAGCGTGGCCAGGTACGCCGACGTCGTGCATTCCGTGGACCGCGATCACCTTGTCACCGCGCTCGGCGCCGCCGCCGGCGCCGCGGGCAGGGAGCTGACCTGCCTGGTCCAGGTCAGCCTGGACGGTGACCCCGCGCGCGGCGGCGTCCCGATCGACGGGGTGCCCGCTCTCGCGGCCGCGGTGGCGGCCGAACCGGGGCTGCTCCTCGGCGGCGTGATGGCGGTCGCGCCGCTCGGCGTGGACCCGGCTGGCGCCTTCGCTGCGCTGCGTGCCTGCTCGGATGCGGTGCGCTCGGTGCGGGCGGCGGCGACGGTCATTTCGGCCGGCATGAGCGATGATCTTGAACCCGCTATCGCCGCCGGCGCGACACACCTGCGAATTGGTACGGCGTTGCTCGGAGGTAGAAGGCCACCCGTCATGTAATGTCCGTCGCGTAAAGCAATTCGGTGACGCGGTGACGCGTGGGTGTGGCGCGACGGAGGACTGACGGATGGCCAGCGCGATGCGCAAGATGGCGGTCTACCTAGGCCTCGTGGAGGACGATCGCCGGTACTCGGACAAGTACGAGGAGTACGACGAGTACGACGAGTACGAGGAGCCCGCGGACGTGGTGGACTCGGCGGCGGCCCGTGCTGATTACGGTGGATACGTGACCGATCACCGGATCGATGCCGTTCCGGCGCAGCAAGTTGAGCTCGCCCGTATCACGACGCTCCATCCGCGCACCTACAATGAGGCTCGTACCATCGGTGAGCACTTCCGTGACGGCACTCCGGTGATCATGAACCTGACCGAGATGGTCGACAGCGACGCACGCCGCCTCGTCGACTTCGCGGCGGGACTGATCTTCGGCCTGCGGGGGTCCATCGATAAGGTGACGAATAAGGTCTTCCTGCTGTCACCGGCCAACATCGAGGTGACGGCGGAAGACAAGGCCCGCATCGCGGAGCGGGGCTTCTTCAACCAGAGCTAGCCGAGCACATAGCTAGCGGAGCGGCCCTCTCCCCCCAGAAACGTCGTACCCGAGGGCGGTGAAGTGATGGAGATCCTGAAAATCGTCCTCACCTATGTGCTATCGATCTACCTAGTGGTCCTTATCGGCAGGATGATCATCGGCTGGATCCAGGTGTTCGCGCGCTCTTGGCGCCCTAGTGGTGTCGTGCTCGTTGTCGCGGAGACGCTTTTCACACTCACGGATCCGCCACTGAAATTCCTACGGCGCTACATCCCGCCCCTCCGGCTAGGTACAGTAGCCATGGACCTCAGCTACATGGTGCTGTTCATCGTGGTACTGATTTTGCTACAGGTGGCAGTCCCGCATCTCTGATCAGGTAACGTGTCCCGTCCCGATCGGGTACCGTGCTGAGAACACAGCTAAGCGCGCCGAGGAGACAAGATGCCGCTGACGCCCGCGGATGTGCGGAACAAGCAGTTCAGTACGACCAGGCTCAGGCCCGGCTACGACGAGGAAGAGGTCGATGCCTTCCTCGACGAGGTCGAGGCTGAACTCGACCGGCTGATCCAGGAGAACGAAGAGCTCCGGGCGAAGCTTGCTGAGGTGCTGCGCGGGGGCGGGAAGCCAAGCATCCCGGCGCTCAGCTCGCCGTTGTCTGACTCCACCAGGACAGACATGATGCCGCCTGAGCCCCCGCAGGAACGCAGGCAGCCCGAGCCCATGATGATGGGCGGGATGCACTCGGTTGAGGACAACATGGACACGGCGGCCCGTGTGCTGTCGCTTGCCCAGCAGACCGCCGACCAGGCGATCGCCGACGCCCGCCGCGAGGCGGACGAGACGCTCGGCCGGGCGCGCCGCGAGGCGGACGAGGTGCTGACCAAGGCGCGCCGCCAGGCGGAGCAGATCACCGGTGACGCCAGGGCGCGCGCCGAGAGCCTGGAGCGTGACGCCCAGGAGCGGCACCGCCAGGCGATGGGTTCGCTTGTGCAGCAGCGCGAGGAGCTTGAGCGGCGGGTGGACGACCTGCGGGCGTTCGAGCGCGAGTACCGCAGCAGGCTCAAGGCCTACTTGGAAGGTCAGTTGCGCGACCTCGAGGCTGGCGTGACAGACAGCGGAACGTTCCCGGCCGTCGGCCCGGCGTCTCCGCCGCAGCTTCCGGCTGGCCTTGGGCAGCCCGCCATCCGCAACGGTGCGACGGGGCCGGCTCCCACGGCCGCCCAGTACGCCGTTCCCGAGCACGCGGGTGGCTACCGCCCCGACGTTCGCTGACACCCGCTAGGCAGGACTTCCGGCGCGCCCGGACGCGAGGAGATTGACAGGTGATCCGGTTCAGCGGCGCGCTGGTTGTCGTTGCCATCGGTGTTCTTATCGGTGGGGTCGTCACCAGCAGGCTGTTGCTGGTGTACGTGGCGATCATGCTGAGCGCGGCCGCTCTTGTCGCGCTCGGCATCGGGGTTTTCCTCAAGCGCGACGAGCTGTTCAGAGAGCAAAGCCATGCGCCGGCGGGCACCGCCGGCGCTGGCGCGAGCGCTGGCGAGCCGGCCCTGGTCGGCCAGGCCGCGCGCGCGGGCCAGGCCCCGTTCGGCGACGCCCCCTTCGATGCCTCGTTCGGGGGCGCCTTCTACCGTGAGGCCGCCGCGTCAGTGGCACAGACGTCGGCACGCCAGGGGGCCGCGCCGGAGGCAGCGGACTGGCCAATCAGGGACGCGGGCAGCCGCCAGGCTCAGTCCGGTGCGGCCGAGTACGGAAGCGACCGGCAGCCGCTCGCACCGTTCGGCGCACCACGCGCGGATGCCCCGCCCCCGCCGGCCCGCCCGGCAGGCGCCGACCTTTCGCCAGCGGCCTGGGCCTCAGGGGCGGACGCCGCCCCGCCGGGGGAGCGCACCGCACGGCCGGACGCCGAACCGTGGAACCTGTCCGGCGCGCAGGACACGTCCTCGCGGGGACGGCATGCGGGGTCGTCGCGCTCAGACAGCCCGTCCACTCGCTCGGACAGCCCGCCCACCCGCTCCGGCGCGCCGTGGGACACCGACACCCCGTGGACCACCGACACCCCGTGGACCAGCGACGCTCCGTGGACCACGGACAGTCCGTGGACAGCGAGCGGCCCGCAGTCGGCTGACAGCCCGTGGTCATCTGACAGCTCATGGGGCACCAGCACACCACGATCCACCGGGAGCACCCTCCCCGGCGAGAGCCCGCGTCCTTCCGGCGGCTCGCTTCCGGCTGACAGCCCATGGGGCACGGACAGCCCGTGGGGCACCGACAGCCCCTGGAACACAGACGGTTCCAGGTACGCCGACAGTGCCCGCTCCGCCGAGAGTCCAGGGTCCGCTGAGAGTCCTGGGTCCGCCGACAGTGCCCGCTCCGCTGAGAGTTCTCCGTCCGCTGACAGTTCCCGGTCCGCGGATACCTCCCCGTCCGCTGACAGCGCCTGGAGTGCTTGGAGTCCCTGGTCGGCGGAGAGCCCCCGAAGCGGCGAAAGCCCGCGGCGCGCTGACAGCTCGCGCGGGGCCGATAGCTTGCGGGATACCGACAGTCCGTGGACAAGCGCGGCTCCTACGGCTGCCTCCACGCCAGCGGCGGCCTCCACCCCAGCCTCCACTTCCCCGGCCCCGCCCGCTGCGCCCACCGCGCCCGCCCCATCCGCCCCCGGCGCTACCGCGCCGCCTCCGACCCCGACGAGTTGGTTCGACCGCCCCGCAAAGCCGCGGCGCGATGACGCGGACGTGACGCCCGAGCCGTCAGACACACGCGACGCACCCGCGGACGTGCCCGCGGGCGCGTCGGCACAGACAACGGCCACGCCAGCGAGCGCCACGACATCGGTCAGTCACAACTCCCCGGCGCCGGACGTCACCGATGATGACGACGACGAGCCGCCGGCTAAGTCCTGGGTCCTCGACGACGACGCGGCGGAGACGGACGAGGTCGACAAGCAGGCCGCCGCCCCGGCGCAGACCGCCCAAGCGCCCGTCACGACCGGCGAGATCGGCGACGTCGACGCGCCCGAAGACCGCGCGCCCGCCCAGGCCGCCGCGGCCGAAACGGAGACCACCGTTTCCCCGGACGCAAGGTCCGCCGAAGACGAGCCGGCAAGCTCGGCGGCAAAGGAAACGGCACCCGCCGACTCCCAACCGGCGACGGCCCCCGCGTCCGAAACCGCGCCCCCCACCGTGCCGGCCAAGGCCGCCCCGGCCACCGTGCCGGCCAAGGCCGCCCCGGCCACCGCGTCCGTCCCCGCAGGACCCGTCCACACGGACCAGGATTCCGAGGGCGAAGACCCGGACGCGGAAGACGCGGAGGACACCGCCACCCAGGCCAGCGCCACAGCCGCACAGCCCGAGCAGACCGGTCCGGGCACGCGCGGGTCCGACCGCCCGGGCGGCTCCTCGCAGCGCCAGGTCACAGTGGTTCCGGGCGTGCCCAGGTACCACGAGGAAAACTGCATCCTCGTCCGCTTCATGGACGACACCGACATTCAGCGGATGACCGAGCGCGAGGCCGCGCAAGCCGGCTGCACCCCGTGCCGCGCCTGCCAACCCGACGCCGAAGCGAACTGACCCACACCCCGCCGCCCGTGGACAGCGCCTCGCCCGTCCTCGTGATAACAGGCGCGTCCTCCGGCATCGGGGCCGCGACGGCGCGGCTGGCCGCCGGTCAGGGCTGGCGCCTCGTCCTCGCCGCCCGCGGCCGGCCCAAGCTCGACCTCCTAGCCGCGGACCTCGGCGGCCCGGCGGCCGCCCTGGCGGTTACCTGCGATGTCAGCGACTGGGACCAGATCAGCGCGCTGCCCCGTATCGCCCTGGACGCCTTCGGCCGCATCGACGCGGTCTTCGCCAACGCCGGTTTGTCCACCGCCACGTCGTTCCTGCACGCCACGGGCAGCCCGGACCGATGGCGCGAGATGGTGCTGACCAACGTCTACGGGACCGCGCTGACCGCCCGTGCCTTCGTGCCGCACCTGGCAGCCGGTCGCGGGCACCTGGTGATGACCGGGTCGGTAGCCGGGCGCGTCACCGTCCCCGGCAGCCTGTACTCCGCCACCAAGTGGGCGGTGACCGCTATGGCCCAGGCGATCCGCGCTGAGATCACCGCGACGGGCATCCGCGTCACGCTGATCCAGCCGGGCCTTACCGACTCCGGTGAGATATCCCCGGATCGTGCCGGCGACCCCAAGCTCAGCCCCGATGACGTCGCCCGCGCGGTCCTGTTCGCCCTCGGCCAGCCGGCCACGGTCGACGTCAGCGAGATCGTCGTCCGCCCGGCCGGCCAGCACCCCTACAGGTAACCCGGCCAGCAGCCCACCAGTGACTTTGCGTATGCCCCGCGCTCTTTGGCGCCCGATTTATCCCAGTATGTCGTGCGGGACGTAGCTATTCAGGTTGGGCCACGTGCGTAAACGGAACCTTTGACCCACCGCCCTGCCCCATACCCTACAGGGGTATAGGTTCCATGCCAGCTTTCCGGGCGACGTTTCGTGTACTTGTGTCCGGAATATCCGCTTTGTTGGGTGGTGCGTGCGCGGCTCGTCCGGCCGGTGATCATGACCGCCCTCCCGCACGGGCCGCCGGCCACGACCGGCCAAGATGCCGCGAATCTGTTCGATTTACCATGCTTCGCCCTTGCTGAATAGTTACTGTGGGACGACGCTGGTGGCTAAGTCGGACTGGTCCTGGGCCGGCTTTGGGTTGGCCCCGCTGGTGATGGCGGTCTCGGTTGGTGCCGGTGAACATCACCGGGCGCGGCTGTCACTGGTGCCACGCCGACAGGGCCGGCAAAAGGCATGATCACAAGATCGGGGATAGTAAACGTAGCCAGGGCTACCCGGGATATCCCATGATCTTGGAAACCGGCTGTCGGCCCGGGCGAGCGCCGTGATCGTCGGCGACAAGGGGCGCGATTTCGCCACCAGCATCCGGGACGTATACAAGGTGAACACCAGAGACTGGTGTGACTCCGGTCCGGCGCCCAGCGGGCTCAGCCCCGCCACCTCGCCGCACCCAGGCGCCTACTCGGCGGCCACCGCGAGCCAAAAACGCAGCCCGAGGTCGTCATCGCTGTGCTCGTACCAGGCCCCGGCCGCCCCAGCGCCAGATCCGCCACGAGCGTCAGAGCCGCCACCAGCACCACCGCCACCACCACCTGAACCGGGCCCGAACGAGACCGCAAGCACCTCGCTCGCGATCGTCTCCGCGTGCGTGCCGATCGCCTCAGCGAGTTCGGGGTCGGACGCGGACCAGCGCAGCAGGATCCGGTCGGTGACCTCCAGCCCGTCGTTCTTGCGCGCCTCCTGGATAAGCCGCACCACCTCGCGGGCCCAGCCCTCGGCCCGCAAGGCCGGGGACACGGCAAGGTCCAGCGCCACGGTCTCGCCGGCGGCGGTGGCGACGCCCCAGCCTTCGAGCGGCGTCTGCGTCACGACCAGGTCATCGGCCGTCAAGGACACGGTCCCGAGCGAGGGGACCACGACCGAAGCCGATCCTGACGCCACCGCCTGGGCCAGCTCGTACGCGTCGGCCGAGGCGATGGCGCGGGCCACCTCCTGCGTCGACGCCCCGAACCGGCGGCCGAGCGACCGGAACTGCGGCTTGACGGTGTAGCTCACGAGCGAGCCGCCCGCGGCATCCAGCGGCTCGAGCGTGCGCACGTTGAGCTCTTCGGCCACAAGCGCCCGCAGGGAGGCGGGCAGCCCAGCGAATCCCGGCGCCCCGACAAGCGCCCGCGACAGCGGTTGCCTGGTCCGCACCGACGCCGCCGACCGCGCCGACCTGCCAAGCTCGACCAGCCGCCGGACCAGCGCCATCTGCGCGGACAGCGACTCGTCGACCAGCTCAGGAGAGTACGAAGGCCACGACGCCAGGTGCACGGACTCCGGCGCGTCGCCCGGCCGGAGCACGCCCCACACGTAGTCGGCGAGGAACGGCGTGATCGGCGCCATCAGCTTCGTCACGACGACAAGCGCCTCGTGCAGCGTCGCGAAGGCCGCCGCCCCGTCCGCGGAAACGGGCCCCTCCCAGAACCGCCGCCGCGACCGCCGCACGTACCAGTTCGACAGGTCGTCGATCAGCGCGGCCAGCCGCCGGCCCGCTGTGGCCGTGTCGAACGCCTCGAGCGACGCCGTCACGTCCCGCACGCACGCGTGCACCTCCGACAGCAGCCACCGGTCGAGCAGCGGCCGGGACGCGGGAGCCGGCGCGGACGCGCCGTCCTCCGGCACCCACGCGCCACCGGACCCAGACCCGGAACCAGACGCGTTCGCGTACAGCACCAGGAACGACACCGTGTTCCAGTAGGTGAGCAGCACCTTCCGCACGATCTCGTCGAGCACGGACGGCCCGATCCGCCGCTGCCCCCACGGCGACCCGGACGCGGCGAAGAACCAGCGCACCGCGTCCGCGCCGCGGGAGTTCATCAGCCCCATCGGCTCCACCACGTTGCCGAGGTGCTTGGACATCTTCCGGCCCTGCTCGTCCACGACGTGCCCAAGGCACACCACGTTCTCGTACGAGGAGTGCCCGAACACCAGGGTCCCCACCGCCATCAGCGAGTAGAACCAGCCGCGCGTCTGGTCGATCGCCTCGCAGATGAACTGCGCCGGGTACGCCTCTTCGAACGTGGCGAGGTTCCGCAGCGGCGCCCCCCACTGCGCGAACGGCATCGACCCGGAGTCGAACCACGCGTCGATGACCTCGGGCACGCGAACAGCGGAGAGTCCGCACGACGGGCAGGGGAACGTGACCTCATCCACGTACGGGCGGTGCGGGTCGAGCCCCGCCAGGTCCTCCCCGACCAGCCCGCCAAGCTCCGCCAAAGACCCCACGCAGGTCAAGTGCCCAGACGGGCACTCCCACAACGGCAGCGGCGTGCCCCAGTACCGGGTCCGGGACAGCGCCCAGTCGACGTTGTTGCGCAGCCACTCGCCATACCGGCCGTTCTTGATCGTGACCGGCTGCCAGTTCGTCTTCTCGTTCTCCGCGAGCAACTGGTCCTTGATCGCGGTCGTCTTGATGTACCAGGACGGCACCGCGTAGTACAGCAGGACGGTGTTGCACCGCCAGCAGTGCGGATAGCTGTGGGCGTGCATCTCCGAACGGAACAGCAGCCCCCGGTCGGCCAGGTCCGCCGTCAGCAGCGTGTCGGCGTCCTTGAAGAACATCCCGCCGACGAGCGGGATGTCTTCCTCGAACCGCCCGTCGGGGCGGACCGGGTTGACGACAGGCAGCCCGTAGGCACGGCTGGTCTCCATGTCGTCGGCGCCGAACGCCGGCGCCAGGTGAACCAGCCCCGTGCCGTCCTCTGTGGTCACGAAATCGCCGGCTACGACGACATGGGCGTCTGGAATTTCCACCATTCCGAACGGCCGGCGGTATTTCGCGCCGAGCAACTCCGCTCCGCGTACGGTGGCGACCACGTGCCAGCCTTCGCCCAGCACCCGCGCGAACAGCGCCTCGGCCACCACGACCTTGTCCTCGTCGCCGGCCTGCCTGCCCGCTGGCACACTCTGCCGTCCACTGGCGCGCAGCCCACCGGACCTGCGGGCGATCGCGTACTCGACTTCCGGGTGGACGGCGACGGCGGTGTTGGACACCAAGGTCCACGGTGTTGTCGTCCAGACCAGCAGGTCAGCGCCCTCCAGCAGCGGATTCGCGCCCGCCGGCAGCGAGGTCAGCGGGAAGCGAACGGTCACGGACGGGTCGGTGACCTCCCGGTACACGTCCGGCTGGCCCATCTCGTGGTCGGACAGCGGGGTGCCGCAGCGCGGGCAGTAGGGGCTGATCCGGAAGTCGCGGACCAGCAGCCCCTTGTCGAAGATGTTCTTCAGCGCCCACCACACCGACTCCACGTAGTCGGGGTCCATCGTCCGGTACGCGTCAGAAAGGTCGATCCAGTACCCCATCCGCTGCGTCAGCGCGGAGAACGCGTCCACGTGCCGCAGCACGGACTCCCGGCAGCGCTCGTTGAACTCGGCGACGCCGTACGCCTCGATGTCCTTCTTGCCGGACAGGCCGAGCTCCTTCTCCACCGCGACCTCGACCGGCAGGCCGTGGCAGTCCCAGCCGGCCTTGCGCTTGACGTGGAACCCCTGCATGGTCTTGAACCGGGGGAACAGGTCCTTGAAGACGCGCGCCTCGATGTGGTGCACGCCGGGCATGCCGTTGGCCGTGGGCGGGCCCTCGTAGAACGTCCAGTGCGGGCCGCCTTCGGTCTGCTTCAGGGAGGCCTCGAAAGTCCGCGCCCGGTTCCACCGGGCCAGCATCTGGTGCTCGATGGCGGGGAAGTCCGCCTGGGCAGCCACCGCGGGCATCGCCCCGCCGGGCCTGCGCTCCGCGCCGGCGCCTTCCGTCGGCACGAACCAGCCGGCCGCGCCGTGTTCCGCACTCAAATCCGACATCTCGGGTTGCCCTCCAGCGTCCGCCCTCAGCTTCGCCAGAGGGACGAGGCTCGCTCTCGCGTCGCCCCGCGGTACCACCCTCTTTGACCGAAAGGAGTCGCCACGATCCGTTCGGCCCACTCGAATTTGATTTGCCGGTTCTACTCAGCAGCGGCCTTGTCAGCCGCAGCCGTTCTTCCGGCCGCTCCGGGGTGATCTGGTCCGCGGCGCACGCGCCCGGGCTCGCACCATCCCCGGGTCGCTCCGCGCAGCTTTCCGCGGCAGCTGTCCCCATCTCCGCGTCACTAGGATAGCCGAACGTGCCCGCCCGAGCCGAACCAGTTTCAATCGCCGTTTGCAGCAGGGGCCGCTGGGTCGTATCCTCCGTTGACTGTCCGGATTTGACGATCGCTCAAAGGGTGAGACCAGACATGACCACAGCGCCGCGCTCAAGTGCCGCCAGCCTTCCGGTGCGGCCGGGCGAGGAGCGGTGGACCGACGCCGAGCTCGAAGAAGTCCGCGCCGAGCTCGAGGGCGAGGCCGTCGGCCTGCGTGACGAGATCGGCCAGGCCGAGTCGCAGATCGCCGCGCGCCTCGGCGACGCGGTCGCCGAAGCCGGCGACGACGAGGCCGACGCGAGCAGCAAGCTGTTCGAGCGCGAGCACGAGCTGGCCATCACCCGGAACACGCGCGAGCTGCTCGAGCAGACCGAGCACGCCCTCGCCAGGATCGAAGCGGGAACATATGGAGTGTGCGAATCGTGCGGCAAGCCGATAGGGAAGGCGCGGCTCCTGGCGTTCCCGCGAGCGACCCTGTGCGTGGAGTGCAAGCAGCGCCAGGAGCGCCGCTGAGCTCCGCGGTCCGGATCCGGCGGCGGCGGATCAGCGTCCTGATCGGGGTCGCCATCTTCGTGCTCGCCGCCGACGCCATCACCAAGGCGATCGTCGTCGTCCACCTGCGCCCGGACGAGCCGGTGCACCTGCTCGGCAATGTGCTGATGCTCGACCTGCTGCGCAACCCGGGAGCGGCGTTCAGCGTCGGCACCGGCAACACGATCGTGTTCACGGCGATCGCGGCGATCGTGGTCGTCGCGATCATCCGCACCGCGCGGAAGCTGCGCAGCCTTGGCTGGGCGGTCACCCTCGGCCTGCTGCTCGGCGGGGCCGTCGGCAACCTGTCCGACCGGATCTTCCGCGCGCCGGGCCTGTTCCGCGGCGACGTGGTGGACTGGATCGAGCTCACCCGGTACTGGCCGGTGTTCAACCTGGCCGACTCCGCGATCGTCTGCGGCGGCATCCTGACGGTGCTGCTCGCGATGCTCGGCTACCACCTGGACGGGACCCGCGGCGACCGCCCGGCCCCCGTGGCGCCTTCGGACACGTCGGCGTCGGCCGCCGCGTCCGACCCGGATTCCCCGGATGCCCCGGACGCCCCCACCGCCGCGACGCCAGCCGCGGGCGCCCCGGTCCCCGCCGCCGCGACCCCAGCCGCGGGCGCCCCGGTCCCCGCCGCCGCGACCCCAGCCGCGAGTGCCCCGGCCCCCGCATCCTCCCCAGCCTCGGCACCCACCCCAGCCCCAGCGGATGAGGCGGACGCGGAGCGGTGACCTCGGGGGAGCGGTTCGTGCTGGTCCCCGAGGGACTGGACGGGGAGCGGCTTGACGCGGCCCTCGCCCGGATGTTCGGCCTGTCACGGGCGCGCGCGGCCGAGCTCATCGGCGCCGGCCACGTGCTGCTCGACGGCCAGCCGGCCGCCAAATCCGACCGGGTGCTCGCGGGCTCGCCGCTGACGGTCACGCTGCCGCCGACCCGCCAGGAGGCGCCGCCGCCGGAGCCAGTGCCCGGGCTTGTCGTCGTCTACGAAGACGACGACATCGTGGTCGTGGACAAGCCCCGCGGCGTGGCCGCGCACCCCACCCCGGGGTGGACAGGCCCGACCGTGCTCGGCGGGCTGCTCGCCGCCGGGCACACCGTGGCCACAAGCGGCGCCGCCGAGCGCCAGGGCATCGTGCACCGGCTCGACGCCAACACCACGGGGCTCATGGTGGTCGCCAAGAGCGAGCGTGCCTACAGCGTCCTGAAGCAGGCGTTCCGCGACCGCACCGTGTCCAAGACCTACCACGCGCTCGTGCAGGGCCACCCGGACCCGCTGCGCGGCACGATCGACGCGCCGATCGGCCGGCACCCCTCAGGCGACGGCCGGTTCGCCGTCGTCGCCGACGGACGGCCGAGCGTGACCCACTACGACACGCTCGAGGCGTTCCGCGCCGCCAGCCTGGTCACGATCGGCCTGGAGACCGGCCGCACGCACCAGATCCGGGTGCACATGGCCGCGGTGCGCCACCCGTGCTGCGGGGACCTGCTGTACGGGGCGGACCCGGTGCTCGCCGCGCGGCTTGGCCTGACCAGGCAGTGGCTGCACGCGGTCAGCCTGTCGTTCGAGCACCCGGCCGACGGCCGCGAGGTCACGTTCGAGAGCCCCTACCCGGCGGACTTGCGGCACGCACTCAACGTCCTGGGCGCCGAAAGCTGACAGAGTCGGCTGACGGGAGCGTTTCGTCTGGTCGCCCTGCCGCACGTGAGCGCGCGCCCCAGTCGTGCGTCGGCATCGTCAGTCACACGAGCCCCTGCTCTCCACTTGGCGTACTTTGTGACGTTTTCCTGTCCCGATATGCCCGCAATGTCCATGCGAAAAGTACGCCAAGTGCCCGTCAGTGCCTAACCCGCCGGTTCCCGTGCTGGTCGCTTCGTATGCGCATGGGTCGCGTCAGGTCGTGCTGGCTCGTTCCGGCTCCGGCGGGGGCGCTGGGCGCAAGCGAGCCGTTTGAAGGCTGCGGAAATGGATGTGGGATGGAAAGTGCGGCCATAGCTACCCCAGATATCCCACGTCTTGGTGCGGCCCTCACAAAGCCTCTCGTCGCGCGGCGCGCCGGCCACGTGTGGCGCCCAACCGTCCGGCGCGTCCCCGGGCCCTCGACGCCCCCAACCGATAAGGTAAGAATCACCGGGCTGGCGCCATGACCGCCTCGTGGTCACGTGGTCACGCGCGTCGGCCGCCTTCCCCCGGTTGACGGTGACAACTCACCGCGCCGCGCGGGCGCGGAGCCGACAGGCACGCCACCCGACGCGCGGAGCGGTGCGCAGCGTGCCTGAGGAGGCGGTTGATTTCATGGCGGCATCCACGGCATCCACGGCATCCGAGGCAGGTCAGAACGGTCAGAACCAGCCGTACGCGCACCTCCACGTGCACACCGAGTACTCGATGCTCGACGGCGCGGCGAGGCTGAAGGAACTCTTTAAAGAGGTCGCCAACCTCGGCATGACGCACGTGGCGATGACCGACCACGGCAACATGTACGGCGCCGCGGAGTTCCACAAGCAGGCCACCGACGCCGGCCTCACGCCGGTCCTCGGCATCGAGGCGTATGTCGCCCCCGAGCGCAGGGACAACAGCAACCGGATCTTCTGGGGCCAGCCGCACCAGAAGAAAGACGACGTCTCAGCGTCCGGCGTCTACCTGCACAAGACGATCTGGGCGCGTGACAAGCAGGGCCTGCACAACCTCTTCAAGCTGACCTCCCGTGCCTACGCCGAAGGCTGGCTGGTCAAGTGGGCGCGGATGGACAAGGAGATCATCGCCGAGCACGCCGCCGGGCTGATGGCCTCCACCGGCTGCCCCTCCGGCGAGCTGCAGACCAGGCTCCGCCTCGGCCAGGAAGCCGAGGCGCTCAAGGCCGCCGCGCAGTGGCAGGACATCTTCGGCAAGGAGAACTACTTCCTCGAGCTGATGGAGCACGACCTGGACATCGAGCGCCGGGTGCGCCAGGGCCTGCTGGACATCGCGCGCAAGCTCGGGATCCCCCCCGTCGTCACCAACGACTCGCACTACACGCGCCAGTCCGACGCCGAGAGCCACGACCTGCTGCTGTGCATCCAGACCGGCAAGACCCTGGCGGACGCGGACCGGTTCCGCCTCGATGGCGGCGGCTACTACATCAAGCCCGCCCAGGACATGTACCGGCTCGACAGCAGCGACGTCTGGCAGCAGGGCTGCCGCAACAGCCAGCTGCTGATCGCGGAACGCGTGGACGCCAGCGGCATGTTCGAGTTCCGCAACCTCATGCCGCGCTTCCCCATCCCGGAGAACTACGCGTCCGAGGACGAGCTGTTCGCCGCCGAGGTGTGGAAGGGGATGCGGGCCAGGTACCCACACGGCTACGACGAGCGGCGCAGGACCCAGGCCGAGTACGAGATCGCGATGATCTGCCAGATGGGTTTCCCCGCCTACTTCCTGGTGGTCGCGGACTTCATCAACTGGGCCAAGAACAACGGCATCGCGGTCGGCCCCGGCCGCGGGTCAGCGGCGGGAAGCATCGTGTCCTACGCGATGGGCATCACCGACCTGGATCCGCTGGACCACGGCCTGATCTTCGAGCGGTTCCTCAACCCCGAGCGCGTCTCGATGCCCGACATCGACATCGACTTCGACGAACGCGGCCGGGCCGACGTGATCCGGTACGTCACGCAGAAGTGGGGCAGCGACAAGGTCGCGCAGATCATCACCTACGGCACGATCAAGGCCAAGGCCGCCATCAAGGACGCGACACGGGTGCTCGGCTTCCCCTACGCGCTCGGCGACAAGATCACCAAGGCGTACCCGCCGGCGGTGCTGGGCAAGGACATGCCGCTGGCCGGGGTGTTCGACGAATCGAACCCCCGGTACAAGGAAGCCACGGAGATCCGCGCGCTGTACGAGGCCGAGCCTGACATCAGGCAGATCATCGACAAGGCACGCGGGATCGAGGGCCTGATCAGGCAGGCAGGCGTGCACGCGGCGGGCGTGATCATGTCCGCCGAGCCGCTGACCGACCACATCCCCGTGTGGACCAGGCACTCCGATGGCGCGGTGATCACGCAGTTCGACTACCCGACCTGCGAGGGCCTCGGCCTGCTGAAGATGGACTTCCTCGGCCTGCGCAACCTCACGATCATGAGCGACGCGGTGCGCGCGATCGAGAAGAACCGCGGCGTCACGATCAACCTCCTCGAGCTGGCTCTCGACGATCAGCCCACCTACGACCTGCTCGCGCGCGGCGACACGCTCGGCGTGTTCCAGTTCGACGGCGGCCCGATGCGCGCCCTGCTGCGGCTGATGAAGCCGGACAACTTCGAGGACATCTCCGCGGTCGGCGCCCTGTACCGCCCCGGCCCGATGGGCGTCAACAGCCACACGAACTACGCGCTGCGCAAGAACGGCATGCAGGAGATCGTCCCCATCCACCCCGAGCTGGAAGAGCCGCTGCGGGAGATCCTCGAGCCCACCTTCGGCCTGATCGTCTACCAGGAGCAGGTGCAGAAGGCCGCGCAGATCATGGCAGGCTACAGCCTCGGCCAGGCCGACCTGCTCAGGCGGGCGATGGGCAAGAAGAAGAAGGAGATCCTGGACAAGGAGTTCATCCCCTTCCAGCGGGGCTGCCGGGAGCACGGCTACTCCGACCGGGCGATCCAGGCGGTGTGGGACGTGCTGGTCCCGTTCGCCGGCTACGCGTTCAACAAGGCGCACTCCGCCGCCTACGGCCTGGTCTCCTACTGGACCGCGTACCTGAAGGCCAACTACCCGGCCGAGTACATGGCCGCCCTGCTCACCAGCGTCGGCGACGACAAGGACAAGTCAGCCCTCTACCTGTCCGAATGCCGTCGCATGGGGGTCAAGGTCCTGCCTCCCGACGTGAACGCCTCCGCCGCCACGTTCACCCCGGTCGGCGAGGACGTGCGGTTCGGCCTCGCCGCGATCCGCAACGTCGGCGCGAACGTGGTGGAGGCGATCAGCGCGGCCCGCCGGTCCAAGGGCGACTTCACCAGCTTCGCCGACTTCCTGCGCAAGGTGCCCGTCGTCGTCTGCAACAAGCGCGTCATCGAGAGCCTGATCAAGGCGGGCGCCTTCGACTCCTTCGGCCACCCGCGCAAGGGCCTGCTGCTCATCCACGAGCAGGCGGTCGACTCGGTCATCGACATCAAGCGCAACGAGGCCATCGGCCAGGACTCGCTGTTCGGCGGCGACGCCGAAGCCGAGGCGGTCTTCGAGGTCGCGATCCCCGACGCCGAATGGGACAAGAAGACCCGCCTGAACTTCGAGCGCGAGATGCTCGGTCTCTACGTCTCCGACCACCCGCTGCTCGGCGTCGAGCACATGCTCGCCAAGGACACCGACTGCTCGCTCGCCGAGCTGATGGCCGCCCAAGACGACAGCGACGAGCGCCCCGCGGCCCCAGTCCAAGGGCCAGGCGGCCGCAACGAGGGCCAGATCGTCAAGATCGGCGGGATATTGTCCGGTGTGCAGCGCAAGGTGACCAAGCAGGGCGCCTCGTGGGCCGCCGCCACCCTCGAGGACCTCGGCGGCGCGATCGAGGTGCTGTTCTTCCCGCAGACCTATCAGCTCTACGCCACGGCGATCGCCGAGGACGCGATCGTGATCGTCAAGGGCCGGGTGGACCGCCGCGACGACGTGCCGAAACTCATCGCCATGGACATGACAGTCCCCGATCTGTCCACAGGCGACGACGTCCCTTTCGTGGTCTCGCTCCCGGTGAACCGCTGCGTGCCGCCGGTCGTCGAGCAGCTTCGTGAGGTGCTGCGCACCCACCCCGGCCCCACGCAGGTGCACCTGCGGCTGCGCGGCAACGAGCGGACCACGGTGGTGCGCCTCGACGACAAGCTCCGCGTGACCGCCTCGCCCGCCCTGCTCGGCGACCTCAAGCAGCTCCTCGGCCCCGCCTGCGTCACCGGCTAGAAACGATCAAGACCCATCATCCCGAACGGCAGTGCGTGCTCCAGCCGGAGCACACTCCGCCTGTTATGCGGGTGTATCGTCGCGTGCGTGACTGCTGACGACCGGATCCGGTCGCACATCAACCCCAACGTCCCGACGATCGCGCGCGTCTACGACTACTGGCTGGGGGGCAAGGACAACTTCGCCGTCGACCGCGAGCTCGCAGAAAAGTTCGTGCAGGCGGACCCGATGGCGGTCGTCGGGGTCCGCAGCAACCGCGCATTCCTGCGCCGGGCGGTCCGCTTTCTCGCCGCGGAGGTCGGCATCAGGCAGTTCCTCGACGTCGGCACCGGGATCCCGACCGCGAACAACACCCACGAGGTCGCCCAGTCGGTCGACCCGCAGTGCCGTGTCGTGTACGTCGACAACGACCCGATGGTGCTGGCGCACGCCCGCGCGCTGCTGACATCGGTCACCGGGCCGACCGCGTACGTCGACGCCGACGCCAGGGATACCGCCAAGATCCTCGCCGCGGCCGCGCATACCCTGGACTTCTCCCAGCCGGTCGCGGTCATGCTCATCGGGCTGCTGCACTGCATCCCGGACGGCGACGACCCGCACCGGGTCGT
>Ga0335073_10001430_pt1 | contig 31887 bp, 23 predicted proteins | sample Lox_Sample_22_FD_207093 | JGI IMG/M metagenome (GOLD analysis project Ga0335073, IMG submission 207093) | Soil microbial communities from Loxahatchee National Wildlife Refuge, Florida, United States - Lox_Sample_2.2 | ecosystem: Environmental > Terrestrial > Soil > Wetlands | place: USA... | reverse complement strand
GATTTGCGATGCTCATGGGAGATCTGCTGACACTCCGACAACATCAGCTGCCGGTGAAGCTGATCGTCTTCAGAAATGACTCGCTCGCCTTTGTCGAATTGGAGATGAAGGCAGCCGGCATCCTGGACTACGGAACATCTCTGCACAATCCCGACTTTACAAAAATCGCCGAGGCAGCCGGCCTTCTCGGTTTGCGGGCGGAGACCCCAGACCAGATAGAGCCCATGATTGCGAAGGCTCTCAAATGCCAAGGCCCGGCGTTGGTCGAGGTCCTGGTTTCGCGGCAGGAGCTCTCCATGCCTCCAACGATCACCTTTGAGCAGGCCAAGGGTTTCAGCCTGTTCATGCTGAGAGCCGTCCTCAGTGGACGTGGCGACGAAGTCATCGACCTGGCTAGAGTAAATCTGATTCGCTAGTAGAGCTCGAACGCAAGAAGGAAAGGAACATGACGTAAATGGTCAAGGCCCAATCCATCACGCCGGCAGCACAGCTCGCGACTCTTCGCGGCATGGATCTTCTCAATCGGCAAGGGCTGAACAAGGGCACGGCCTTCACGGACGAAGAGCGCTTGGAATTTGGCCTGCACGGGCTTCTTCCGCCCATTGTCGAGACCTTGGACGAGCAAGTCGTCCGTGCTTATGAGGCTTACCGAAGAAAAGGCGATGACCTGGAGCGGCACATCTATTTGCGCGCTCTGCAGGACACCAACGAAGTCCTCTTCTACCGGCTCCTTCTCGACCACATTGAAGAAATGACGCCGATCGTTTACACGCCAACGGTCGCACTGGCCTGCGAGCAATTCAGCCACATCTATCGAAGGCCGCGCGGAGTATTCATCTCTTATCCTCTCCGCGATTCTATCTCCCAGTTGCTGCGAAATCGCCCCTATAAGGACGTTGACGTAGTTGTTGTGACCGACGGCGAACGTATCTTGGGCATCGGCGACCAGGGCACAGGCGGACTTGGTATCCCCATCGGCAAACTTTCGCTGTACACGCTGATTGGCGGCATTCGTCCGGAGCGAACACTGCCGATCGTGCTCGATGTGGGAACTGACAACAAAGACCGGCTCAGCGATCCCGAGTATCTGGGATGGCGGCATGAGCGGATCACCGGGCAAGCTTACTTCGACTTCGTTGACCAGTTTGTGCAGGCGGTCAAGGAGGAGATCCCGGGGGCATGCCTGCAGTGGGAAGACTTCGCGACTCCTCATGCGCGACCCATTCTCCGCCGCTATCGTGACCAATTGCTAACATTTAACGACGATATCCAGGGAACCTCGGCGGTGGCACTCGGCGCCATCCTGAGTGCGGTCACGGTGACTGGAAAAAGCATCACTGAGCAACAGATCGTAATGCTAGGCGCAGGATCGGCCGGCATTGGGGTCGCGGACGGACTGCGTGCTGCCATGAAGGGAGAAGGGCTGTCGGAGGAAGAGGCGCATAGCCGCTTCTGGGTCGTAGATAAGGATGGCCTTCTGCACTCAGGCCGAAAGGACCTGACTCCCGAGCAGAGCGTTTACGCTCAGCCGGAGAGCCGTGTTTCCGGATGGCCTCGGACATCGAATGGCCATGTCGGCCTGGGCGACGTCATCGGGCAAATCAAGGCAACCATCCTGATTGGCCTCTCGACGGTCGCAGGCGCCTTTCCCGAGCCGATCGTTCGGGAAGTCGCGCGTAAGGTCGAGCGGCCTGTCATCTTTCCACTTTCCAATCCCACTTCACGATCGGAAGCGAAGGCTGAGGATCTGATTCGCTGGAGCGACGGCCGCGCGCTAGTGGCGACAGGCTCTCCTTTTGAACCAGTCCCCTTTGGTGGGCGAAAGATTCAAGTGGCGCAGTGCAACAACATCTACATCTTCCCCGCCATGGGACTTGGCGTTGTCGCTTCCGGCGCTCGCAGGGTCACAGAGCCGATGCTGCTTGCGGCGGCCCGAACACTTGCCGGCAATTCGCCGGCCCTTAAAGACCCCTCCGCCTCCCTACTTCCTCCCCTGACGGAACTGAGGAACGTTGCAGCGGAGATTGCTTGCGCGGTTGGCATGGAAGCACAAAAGAACGGCGTCGCCCCAACAATCAGTGAAGACGAACTGCATCGGCGAGTGCTTGACACACAGTGGACGCCCGTTTACCCCGCGTTGGTCGGCAAACACTGAGAAACCGAGGTCGGAATGGCAAACAGTCCAAGCTTCAATCCAGCCTAGACTATTCACGCTGCAGCAAAGTTCCCCCATTGTTTTCAAAGGACAGGAGAGGTAATGGTGATGATTGAACTCAAAAGGTCGCTGGTTTCAAGGCTTATCCCGGGCGTCGGTCTTGTCCTGGGACTCATCCTGATTGTGGCTTCGTCGGCGCAGGCGCCGAGCGCAAAATTCAAGGTGCCGGTGGACACCGCACTTCGGATTCGCTTAGACGACACGCTGACGAGCGTCGATTCCGAGGTCGACGATCCGTTCAGCGCAACGGTTACGGACGAGGGCGAATACCGGAATGCGCATGTGCACGGGCACATCACGGAGATTGAAAAGTCCGGAAAGCTCAAAGGCCGTACCAGCATGATGCTTCGCTTCGACCGGCTGGTTATGCCCGATGGCCGCAGCGCGCCGATTGATGCCGAGATTGTTGAGCTTTACGATGCACCCACCGGCGAGAAGGTAGGCGTGGAAGGCGCGATCGAGTCCGGCGGGAGGGGCCGAACAAGCGTTGCTCATTCGGCGGTCGGGGCGGGAGCCGGGGCTTTGCTTGGCGGTATCTTCGGCGGCGGTAAAGGGGCCGGGATCGGGTCGATCATTGGCGGCGCCGGCGGGCTGGGAACGACCGCATTCCACGGACACCAGAAGATCACATTGAGCAGCGGACAGGAAATGCTAATCCGTATTACGGGCCGCTGACCGCTCAATGCGAAGAAGGACCCTAACAGCCTTTGGTGAAAGTCCAGTTTTTAAAGGGCACGACTTTAGTCGCGCCGGAAGTGGCCCAAAATGAGCGCGGCTTTAGCCGCCGAGGGATGGTTTATTCGGATTTTCAACTTTTGCCACAGGCTGCTAATACTACTGTGTTACAAGAAGCCACGCAAGCAGCAAGGACAACGGGGCAGAGATCTGGCCAGATGCGTTGCGATATGACGGCGCAGGGTGGAGATGGAGCAGGGATTATGCCTTTCGGTTCGCGCCGGCAGCGCCTCGGGGGGTGTAGCTGGCTTCGAGACGGGGTAAGGGAAAGTGGATGTCTTTGGCCCGCCGCGGCGGGAAGCCGGCAGAGGGGGGAATAAGACATCTCTCCAACACCAGGAAACCGTAGGCGGCGATGGAGAGAGTAGCGTGATGGTGGAAACCGCGCCAGTTGCGGCCTTCAAAATGACCCAAGCCAAGTTCCTGTTTGAGTTCCTCGTAATCGCGCTCGATGCGCCAGCGCAGTTTGGCGATGGCCACCAGTTTGCGAAGACTGAGGGAAGCGGGCAAATTGGACAACCAGTACTTGGTCGGTTCCTTCTCCTCTTTGGGCCATTCGATCAGCAGCCACTGCTCGGGATGGGGCTGGCGGCGCCAGTAGTCGCGATGCGCGACACGCACGCGCAGGGCGGCGAAGCCAGAGCGCATCTTGCCACGCGTGCCTTCGCGCCAGACGACGGTGTGCCAATCGCCGGCGCCGAGGCAAAGTGCAAGCTCTTTAGCCGAGAGCGGCTGATGCTGTTCATCACGGCGCAGCAGACGAGGCGGACGCCCCATCTTCCCTTTGGGCCGCGGCGCCAGTGGCTTCATATCCGGAGGCCAGACTGTAGTCGAGGACTGAATGCCCACTGCATAGGAGAGTTCGAGCGCCTCCAGACCCTCACGGAAATCGTTGTCGTTGCCATAAGCGGCATCGGCCAGAACCACGCCGCGCGGCACTTCCTCCGCGACCAACGAACAAATCTGCCCGAGAGCGATCTCCGGCTTGGTTTGGAAGCGGATTTCTGCGGGAATACCGGCCTGTTTGCGCCGCTCCTCGTCGTTGGCCCACACTTCCGGAAGATAGAGCCGGTAGGCGGCAGGAAAGCTAGCCTGCTCAGTGGCCAAGGAAACACTGACGGCGACGCGGCAGTTCTCCTGCTTGCCCAGTTGGCCGCAATACTGCCGCGCCACGCCCACCGAGTGTGTCCCCTTCTTGGGAAATCCGCTGTCGTCTACGATCCAGGCCGCCAACTTCTGTCCGCTCGTCATCGCCGGCAAGACCTGCTGCCGGACTTGGCGCAGCAGGGCCTCGTCGCTCCACGCGGCCTCGGCCACAATATGATGCAGCGACTGGTGCATCTGGCGCACACGCCCCGGCGCCAGGCGCGCCGCCATCGGTTCGACACTCTTGCGCTCGATGGGCAGCAGGAGACCCTTGGTGTAGTTCTCCATGGGAAGCACGCGATCGGCATGTCCGGCCACCTGGGTCAAACCGTCCAGGTAGGCCTGCAGCCGATCAGGCATTTGCGCGAGGTCTGGTTTCTGGCGGCGGCTCATCGCCACCAACCTATCGCCGCGCCGCCGAAAACGCCAGGGAAATCACAAAAAGGGTATCCATTTTATAACACAGTAGTACTAGGGATGTGTGCGGCTTTCGATCTACGGTCGGCGACTCTTGCGATATCCCTCCTCGCCGTTGGTGGAATTGCGCTTCATCAGACGAGTGAATCCGCCTGGGGACACACTGAGCAGGATCAATTTGTCCTCTTGTCCCCAAGCATCAGCGGCTGCTCTGGGAGGGGTAATTTGCCTCTCTAAGGAAGGCATAGAACGCTATGCGTCACACAGTTACTCGCGAGTTCCGTATAGAGGAGGACGCTCTCGGCGACGTCCAGGTTCCGGCCGAGCATTTGTGGGGCGCGCAGACGCAGCGCTCCCATCTGAACTTTCCCATTGGCGTCGAACGCTTTCGCTGGGGCCGCCCGGTCATTCGAGCCCTCGGCATCCTGAAGAAATGTGCCGCTCTGGCCAACGGCGAATTGGGTCAGCTCCCTGAGGAAAAGGTCGATCTGATCGTTCGTGCCGCTCAGGAGGTAATCGACGGCCGGTGGGATGACGAGTTTCCGCTGGTCGTCTTCCAGACCGGTTCCGGCACCCAGACCAACATGAACGCGAATGAGGTGATCGCCAATCGAGCGATCCAGCTTGCAGGTGGCGTGGTTGGTTCAAAGAAGCCCATTCACCCCAACGACGACGTGAATCACAGTCAGTCCTCGAATGACACTTTTCCCACCGCGATGCACATTGGCGCCGTCGAGGCAGTCGAAAACAGCCTCTTTCCTACCGTCGGACGCCTACGCGACGTGCCAGACACGAAATCGCAGCGGTATCGAAACTTGGTCATGGTCGGACGCACCCACCTTCAGGACGCGACCCCGCTTACCCTCGGCCAGTTGACCTCTGGCTGGGTCGCCCAACTGGATCAGGCACTCGATGGGATTCGCCGAGCGCTTCCCGGAGTGTATGCGCTGGCTATAGGGGGCACGGCGGTCGGCACCGGGCTCAATGCCGATGCCCATTTCGGCGAAACAGCGGCCCGACGGATCGCTGAAGAAACAGCAAAACCGTTTGTCGCAGCTCCCAACAAATTTGCGGCTCTCTCGGCGCACGACGGCATGGTCGGCGTGAGCGGAGCGCTTCGCACTCTTGCCGGGGCATTGATGAAGATCGGGAACGATGTGCGCTGGTATGCCTGTGGTCCGCGTGCGGGCATCGGCGAACTCAACATTCCCGAAAACGAGCCTGGTTCCTCCATCATGCCGGGAAAAATCAATCCTACTCAGTGTGAAGCCCTGACGATGGTTGCCGTTCAGGTGTTTGGCAACGACCACGCAGTGGCGTTCGCAGGTTCGCAGGGCAACTTCCAACTCAATGTGTACAAGCCGGTCATGCTCCATAACGTTTTAACCTCGATCGAACTCCTCGCCGATGCCTCGCGCTCGTTCTGTGACCGCTGCGCCGTTGGCATCGAGCCAAACGAAAAACGCATCAAGGAGCATCTGGACCACTCGCTGATGCTGGTGACGGCTCTCAATCCCCATATTGGATATGAGAAGGCGGCGAAAATCTCCCTGACCGCATACCACGAAGATCTCAGTTTGCGCGCGGCTGCCTTGAAACTCAGATTCCTCACCGGCGAGCAGTTTGATGCGTGGGTTCGCCCGGATGAGATGACTCACCCCCTTTGATGAAACAAGGAAGCAATCGGTGGAAGGTAGATCCTCGAGGCTCAAACACAGTGTCAAGGCATCCGAAACACGAATTGTCCCTCCTGCATTGGACGACGGCCATTTCGTTTTTCCTGCTCTCCACCCGTGCGGTTCCGGCCCAGACTGCTCCGGTTTCACCCGACCATCCGTGGCATACATCCGCTGAGCGCAGCGTCGAAGCAGATGCGCCACAAATACCTGATTCGGGATTCGCCATTAGTCCTGCCAAGACGTATTCGTTGCCGGAGTTAATCGATATGGCAGAGATAAATAATCCCGCAACTCGGGGGGCTTGGGAACGTGCCCGCGCTCAAGCAGCGAGCCTGGGCATAGCACGCGCAGAGTTGTTTCCGACGCTCGCTGCGGTTGCAATTTCGGAGACAAGCCGCCAGCAGGCCTTTTTTGGTAATCGCTTTTACGGCCAAGAGGTCCAGGATTTCCAGGTGGAGCTGGATCTCAACTACACCGTCTTTGATTTCGGCGCCCGCGCGGGACGAATCAACGATGCTAAGGCAAGACTTCTCACGGCAAACTTCGCTTTCAACGACATTCATCGCCAGGTCATTTACCAGGTGCAAGAAGCCTACTTTCGGCTATTGAGATCGATGGGACAGGAGGACGCCGCGCGAGCCAGTCTGTCGAATGCCCAGGCAGTGCAACAAGCAGCCGAAGACCGCTTGGCTCATGGCCTGGCGACTCTGCCGGACGTGCTGGAAGCGCGGAGCGCCACCGCCCAAGCTGAATATGACCTGCAGGCAATCCTCGGGACGGAAGAGATTGCGCGGGGCGATCTCGCAACCGCAGTAGGAACCTCCGCAGCTGCGCTGATCCATGTCCAGCCGCTCAATCAGGTGCCCACTCCCGACTCGATCGGCGATACAGTCGACCAAGCGATTGACCGCGCACTTCAGCAACGCCCCGACCTGATGCAACGAGTAGCCGTTATATGGTCCGCAACTGCAAAAGAAAAGGAAGCAAAGGCGGCATACTACCCCACATTGAGCCTCATCGTCAGCTCAGCCACGCCGCTGCTCTATGGCTTACAGTCACCCTATTCCTGGTCCGATACTGCCGATCTGGCCGGCACATTGGGCTTTAATCTGCAATGGACTGTTTTTGATGGAGGCGCGCGAAGAAACCGCGTTGCCCGGGCGCAAGCCGACGTTCACGCGGCGGAGGCACAAGTGAACGTTGCACGCAATCAGATTGCCGACGAAGTCTGGGCCGCGTACTCGAATCTGAACACAGCTTTTCGCCAGCGCCAGGCGGCACTCGCACTGCTCCAGGCCTCTACGGAGTCCTATAGCGCCGCCCTCGAATCGTACAAATACGGAGTTCGCAATTTACTGGACGTGACGGCAGCGCAGCGCACTTTGGCACAGGCTCGCACTGCGGATGTCCTGGCGCAAACGCAGGTGCTCATGGCATTTGCGGAGCTGGCGTTCAGAACCGGAGATTCGATTCGCGCCAATGGAGGGCCCCAGCCATGAATGCGGTTCGTAGATTCATGGGCACTGTCCTTCTGCTTGCGCTGCTCCTGATAACGGGATGTGGACGAGCTCCTGCATTCGACATTCTGGGCTCGTTCTTTCCTGGATGGCTCCTCTGTCTCGTGGTGGCCATTTTGCTTACGTTCGCCGCGCGAGCGCTATTGAACCGTTACGTTGAGATTGCCTGGCCGGTTCTCGTCTATCCAAGCCTCACCGCCCTTTTTGCCCTCGCATTGTGGCTCGCTCTCTTTCGCTAAAAATGGAGCAATGATAATGGAGACAATAAAAAGTACGCGCTCACGCCGCCTCCTCGGTCGCTGGACCGGAATCGTGATTGTGGCAGCCGCGTTTGCCCTCGGACTGGTCGTCCTATACCACACGAACTACGATCCGCGAACCGAAGATGCGGAAGTATTTGCCAACTTCATTGGAATTGCCCCCCAGGTCGAGGGCCCACTCGTCCGACTGAATGTAAAAGACAATCAGGTCGTAAAAAAAGGTGAACTGCTATATGAAATAGATGAACGCCCCTACCAATATGCGCTCGAGACCGCCGTCTCTGAACAGGCGACGCTCGAAGGGCAGATCGTGGACGAACAACGGAGAATAGCTGCAATGGTAAGTGCGGTTTCTGTTGCAAAGGCAAATATTCATAGTTCGGAAGCTGCAGTGGCGAATGCCGAGCAGGGGGTCGCCCGGGCGCGCGCCGAGTGGACTTACGCGAACAACAATCTGCACCGCCTGGAGCCGTTGCTCACAAAGCAGTTTGTGACGGTGGACGAAGTGGATAAAGCCAGAACTTCTGAGACTGCGCAGGCTGAAGCTCTGAGGCAGGCCGAATCCCGGCTTGACCTGACTAAGGCAGAATTGAACTCATCTTTGGCACGGCGCGAACAGGCGGAAAACGCAGTTACAACTCTTGAGCCGTTAATTAACCAGCGCGGGGCAAAAGCGGCTGCCGTGAAGAAAGCCCGCTACGACCTGGACAACTGCCGAGTCTTTGCACCGTTCGATGCCATTGTAACCAATCTCACCATTTCAGAAGGCGCATACGCCCATGTAGGCCAGCAAATGTTCACGCTCATCGATGCGCGCACCTGGTGGGCGGTTGGCAATTTCCGTGAAGGCCAGCTCAAGCGCATTGCGCCCGGGATGCGGGCCGACGTCTATGTGCTTTCGAGGCCCAACTTGCGTTTCTCTGGCGTAGTGGACAGCATCGGCTTTGGAGTCACCCCGGATCCCGACGTGATCGGCAATTTGCAGTCTGGGCTTCCTGATGTGCAACGCACACTGAATTGGGTGCAATTGGCGTCACGATACCCGGTTCGCATACGGGTGGCCAATCCGACACCTCGTTTATTTCGAATCGGCGAGTCAGCCGTAATCACGATACGGGGCAATTGAGAATGGCAACGATCGCACAAAGCTTGCCCCAGTCCTCTAGTCCGCTGACCCGGGTATGGGAATTTCTCAAGGCTGAACTCGCGCCTTACCCGGGAAGAGCCGCCGCCGTGGAAAGGATGACTCTGGCTGCCACTCTCATCATGATTGTCGGAATGACGTTTCGCATTCCCTATGCCTGGCAGGGCGCGGTTTATGCGCTCATGGTTTCGCGTGAAAACACCCGAGCCACCCTGCGGTCTGTGACGACAATCTTCCTCGTTACCGGGATCGGCGCTGTATATCTGCTGGTTTCGATGTGGCTTGTGATTAGTCTTCCTCTGCTTCACTTTGTCTGGATTCTCGCGACCTTGTTCCTTGCATTCTACGCGGCCAGTGCGCTGACAAACTACACGGCGGCTGTGGCTTTCATCAACCTGAATGCTCTGGGAATCCCGTTATGGGACCAGCATGTGCCAGCCGAAACCAATGTGGAGGATACACTCTGGCTATGTTTGGCAGTGTTGGTCGCGGTGGCGGTTACGGCGGCTGTGGAACTGGCATTTGCGTGGGTTCGAGCGGGAGACGATTTCATCTTGTCCATCAGCGACCGATTGGCCGCAGTCGCAGACTTGTTCACTTGCCATGCTGAGAAACGCACGATAGGTCCCGCTCTCGGGCGCAAGGTCGACCGGCTCGCAACGCTTGGAACATCTTTAATGCGGCGCACCTTACGCCGCTCGGATTATTCACCGCAGCATTCCGTCGAGATGGGTGCAATCGCAGCCCTGGTAGGCAGGCTCGTTGATCTTGCAGCCAACCTGACCCATCTGAACCTCGATCTTTCCGCCAATGACCAACGGCGGTTCCAGAATCTGGCATTGGCCGTAGTAAGTATTCGCGATGATCTGATGAACAAACGAACTCCGAACCCGATCCAGTTCGATCAGGATGGACGAGCGGCCAACCACGTTCCGTTGCTTGGCGAGATGGAGCACACAGTTACCCTCATCCCGCATGCGTTCGCCGCCTCCCAATCCATTCATGAATACCTGCCGTCACCGGACGACATTTCGCATCCAATGTTTCTTGCCCCAGGAGCGCTAGCCAACCCCGATCATCTGCGTTTCGCGTTGAAAGGTTGCCTGGCCGCGAGCAGTTGCTATGTAATCTATAACGCGGTCGCCTGGCCCGGCATTAGCACGGCCGTCACGACCTGCCTGCTGACTGCGCTTTCCACGATCGGAGCATCTCGCCAGAAGCAGTTCCTGCGCGTCACCGGAGCTAGCGTCGGCGGCTTTCTCCTCGGCATGGGCTCGCAGGTCCTTATTCTTCCGAATCTCGATTCCATCGGCGGCTTGGCGATTCTTTTCGTTGCTGTCACTGCGCTGTCTGCCTGGATCATGACATCCAGTCCTCGGCTGTCATACTTCGGAATTCAGGCAGCGCTGGCCTTTTACCTCGTCAATATAAGCGAATTCAGGATGCAGACCTCGCTTGCAGTTGCGCGAAATCGTGTCGTTGGAATTCTGCTCGGTCTCTTTATGATGTGGCTGGTGTTCGATCGGTTATGGGGTGCGCCGGCTGCTGTTCAGATGAAAAAGACGTTCATTTCCAATCTCAAATTATTAGCGCAGTTTGCTGGAGAGCCGGTCTCGAAGGACCTGAGACCTGCAATCGCGCGAAGCCTTGTTCTCCGCGAGACAATCGCTTCCCATCTTGACGCGGTGCGAGCTCTTGGAGACGCCGTTCTGTTTGAATTCGGGCCTTCCCGCGAGCAGGATCTCGAATTGCGTAATCGCATTCGGCAAATCCAACCGAACTTGCGCATGCTCTTCATCACCCGTATTGTCTTATGGAGGTACAGTGCTCGGCTTCCCGGTTTCGAATTGCCGGAGGTAATCCACCCGGCGCAAGAGAAGTTTGACAAGCAATTGGCCGCGGCCCTGGGCAGTATGGCAGATCGAATGAATCGAAACGGGCCAACCCAAAAGGAGGATCTGACGAGTGCCTACTTCGAGCTCGAACATGCGGTCTGGAAGGCTTTGCCAAGGGAACAACACCGTCTTACATCTCAGACACAGTCGTTTCTCTTTCTCTCGCGGAGAATTGCGTCTTTAGCAAAGTCGTTGGAAGAGGGAATTTGAGTGTCTCGGCTTTCACGGTGGCCAATTGATTATCAGTATCCCATTCGCTTCGACGACATCGGATGCCGTGATGTTCAAAAAGATGTGAAGATAGTGAAAAACAAGACAGGATGCGCCGTTTCTGAGAAGGCGCAGATCCTTTGTATTCCTCTAATACCGCTCTGGCCTCGGAATGTCAGTCGTTATTCCCGGACTGATGCGCACATTTTTCTCTTGAGAGAGAGTCGCCGCAACTTACAGCTCGCAGCAATCTGAACTGAACGACGTTTCTTGTCTTTCTGGGTCTCGCTCCAGTCGACTTACGAGTTAGCTCGAAAAGGAACTGTCACCCTCACTCGGGTTCCGCGACCTGGTTCACTGTCGAACTCAAACGTCCCGTCCAGTTGCAGCACGCGTTCTCGCATATTGATCAGTCCCAGACCTCTCGATTGTCCTATCTTGTTTCGGTCGCAACCAATGCCGTCATCGGAAACGAAAAGGCAAACCTGCCTGTCGGACCGGGTCAGCCGAACCTCGACTTTCTTTGCCTCCGAATGTTTGCCGGCATTGCCGAGCGCCTCCTGTGCGATGCGGTACAGGCACAACGCGGCACCTGGGAACAACCCCTTCACAGCCTCGTCCGTCTCACACGATACCGGCAGGCCCCGTACCTTGCCGAACTCCTCGCAATACGCCGACAGAGCGGCCGGCAGGCCTGACTCCTGCAGCAATGCAGGATGAAGCTCATGCGATAGATGACGGATGTCCGTTCCGATCTGGATGAGTTGTTGCTGCAAGCCATTGACCGTTTCTATTGCTTCCGAATCGGGTGGCACCTGACGTCTCACTTTGGCCAGCCTGAGAGTAAGCGAAGTGATCTGCTGGAGGACGCCGTCGTGCAGCTCGCCAGCGATGCGCATCCGCTCCGCCTCCTGCTTTTTGATCAACTGTTCGTTCAGTGCGCGGATCTCGCCCTGGTGCTCCTCCAATAATGTTTGATTCTCCTCCAACAGTGCCTGATTCCGCTCTAACAATGCGTGGCGCCGTTTCAAAGCGCGCACGCGAACCTGATAGAAGGTCCAGAGCATCGCTAGGAAGCTGAACACACACAGCGCACGGAACCAATTTGTCTGCCAATAAGCCGGAGCGATGGAGAACTTCAGGGCGTCGCCAGTCTCATTCCACACGCCGCTGTTGTTGCAGGCGATCAGGCGGAAGCGATAATGACGCGGCGTCAGATTCGAGTACTCTACCCGGCGGTCGTTAACGACTTCTCTCCAGTCGTTGTCCTGTCCTTCGAGTTTGAAGCGGAAGTGAACCTTCTCCGGTTCCACAAGGCTTAGCGCTGTGAAATCAATCGTCAGATCGCGAACCAGAGGCGGCAGTCTCGGGTCGGCGGATGATGCGTCGCCGGACCAGTTCTGCCAATATGTCTTGCCATCCGCAACGATTCGCTCGATGTGAACCGGCGGCGGAAGTTTGTTGAAAGAGAGGCGCCGTGGATCTACAACACTGAGGCCGTTTTCTACGCTGAACCAGAGTTTTCCGTCCAAGGATTTTGTGACTGGCGAACTGAAGCCGCCGAAAATAACCGACTTGACCACAACTCCGTCGGTACTGCCGAACAGTGTCGCGCGAACGCTTCGATTGGGATCTGCAATCCACGAGCTCATCTCGGACGGTGCTACGCGTACCAATCCGCACTCCAGGTACAGCCAGACCGAATGGTTGGCGTCTTCTTCTGACCAATGAACTGCATCACAGGGCAAGCCGTTCTTAGCGGATAAGGTCGCTACGTGGCCATCCTTAATTCGGCTCAAGCCCCCCTCAGTCGAAGCCCAAAGCGCACCCTCTCGGTCCACTCGAAGCTGAGAAATCCGGCCCTCGCCGAGCCCACCGGCAGTTGTGTACCAATGCTCGATACGACCACGCCGCAAATACGCGATGCCACCATGGGGGAGTCCAATCCACAGGCCACCCATCAAAGGATCAACTGCTATTTGTCCACCCCCATCTTTGATACCCAGCTTGTCCCAGGGAATCTGTTCCACTTTGCTGCCATCGAGCAAATGGAGAAGAGCATTCTCATATGAAAACCACAGATCCCCTTCGCCGCTCTCTGCGATTGAGCCCCTAGTTTCACCGGCGAGTTCTTTTATCAGAACAAATTTGTCATTATCCATGTAGCCGGAACCGCCAATCGCCGTAACCCAAAGCCGTCCGCGGCTATCTTGATATAGACCCCTCACTTGACCCCGCAATCCACTATCATGTATTTCGCGCATGGATATCACACCACCCACATGGTTCGCGGAACCATGGCGGTCATAGACCGTAATTTCAGATTTCTTCCACTTGGTCAAGACGTCAGAAGTGCCGAACCAAAGGCTTCCATCCTTAGCCGCCAGGATCGGCCCATACATACCGGACGGAAGCCTCTCCTTCGCGGAAAATGTTGTGATTGCAAAATCGCGAAAACGGTCGAGACCACCTTCGGTGGCGACCCAAATATTGCCCTCACGATCCTCAAACACACAGTGCACCGTGGTCGCAGAAAGGCCGTCAACCTCCCTGAAAACGTCGGCTCTTCCGCTGTGCCAAAGTGCCAGACCTGCAAAAGTTCCCACCCACAAATTGCCGTCGTGGTCCCGGAGGAACGAGTCAACTCCGAACAGCCGCGCCAGCATTCTCACGGGATACATCTCAGTTTTCCCGTTGACGAAACGCTCAATTCCGTCAGCCCTGCCAAACAACAGTCCGCCATCGCTGTCTTCGATCAGAGCGGATGTGATCGTCCTGCCCGTCGAAAAAAGTTCTGCCTGGCGCGGCTTCCATCGCCATAGCCCTTTGAACGTGCTCACCCAAAGAGTGTTCTTGCTGTCCTCGTATATGCATTGCACTCCTTCACCCGGGTCCGAACACTGAGCCCGGCCATCCCTCATCGCGCAGAGCTGTCCGCGCCCCGAAATCCCGAAACCGCCGGCCCACACCGTGCCTTCATGATCCTCGATGAGCGATCCAACAATCCATCCTGCCAACTCCGAGTAATCGGTCAGCTTGCCGTCCTTCCAGCTTGCGAGGCCCTTCCCAGTGCCGATCCACAGAGCTCCGTCACGTGACACTAGCAGGCTCATCACAACGGTGCCCGGAAGATGCTCGCCGGCAGGCGGCTGCCACGGCACTGCCCGTACGCCATCAAAGCGAAGCAAGCCGGACTCCGTGCCCAGCCAAAGATAACCGTCGGGGGTCTGAGCGATGGAATGAATAGGCCCCTTGCCAAAACCGTCGCGCACCCTCCATGCGGTGTGTGCATATTGGCTGATGTCGAGAGCGGGATCTAACGCAAAAGCGCAGGTGCTGAACACCAGCAGCATCAATGGCCAGACGCATCCCTTCCCTTGCGCTCTTCGCATACGTGAAGTATACTTCCCACCATCCCGGGGCTCCCTTCGGATGAAACTGACCTTCCTTGTGGTTCCGTCGGTCTCGCACCCAGGGTGCTCCCTTCGAGTGATCGCTCTTCTCAGGTCATCCCGCTTTTGTGCCAGTGCGGACGCGAAGCTGATGGCCAGCATGGGCCGGTCGGCTTCGAGTTAATTTCTCCTGATGATCACCAATTGCTTTCTTTTGCTCGCATCGCACTCATAATTGCCCCTAGTCGGTGGGCATCAAGCTGGATCGAATGATAAATGCGAGGCTAAAAGGACAACATGGACGAACAGCAGTTTGTCCTCCAACTCGCTCTCATTTTTGCCAGCTCGAATTCTCTTATGGCTCTGGCGGCGCCAAGTTCTTCTTCTCGAAATGCCACTGCGTCATCCATTTTGTCTTGCCTGCTGAGTAGGGTCGGACCTCGCCGTAACGCAATCACGGCGCTCGTCCGGCCGATCTGTCTCGCGGCGATTCTTGCCGTTTCTTCGCCGTTGCAACCGCAGAGCTTCTATGGGTCGATTTTGGGAACCGTGACAGACAGCTCTGGCGCCGTCGTGCCGGGCGCAACCGTGACGGTAACCAACATCGGAACGAACGACGTGTATCGCGTTCTATCGAATGCAGAAGGTAACTACAGCACGGTGAATCTGATCCCAGCCACCTACAATGTTGAGGTGACGAAATCAGGCTTCAAGCGGTTCCTGAACGACCGTGTAACGATCGGGGTGGGAGCGGTCGTCCGCGTCAACGCTGTATTGGCTGTGGGCGGCGTATCTGAAATAGTAAAAGTGACGGCCGAAGCGCCACTTCTTCAAACAGACACGAGCGCCATGAGCCAGGAGATCGACGGAGCGCAGGTGCGGGAACTGCCGCTCAACGGGCGCAACGTCTTGAACCTCATCTCCGTGGCTCCGGGCGTGGTGCCAGGGGGTTCAAGCGCAGGCAGCACCGGCCTCAACCAGGGTACACGATCCGGTAACCAGGGTTGGGGGAACTACCAGATCGGCGGTGCCATCCAGGGCCAGGGCGCCGAGTATGTTGACGGCTCCCCAATCAATGTCCTGGGCGGAAATACGGTTGCCCTTGTCATGACGCAGGACGCAGTTCAGGAGCTCAGCGTCATTACCAGTGATGCCAGCGCCGATTTCGGGCGGTCTGCCGGTGGCGTGGTGAACATGACCTCCAGGAGCGGCACCGACGCATGGCACGGTTCAGTGTACGAATATTTCGAAAACACCGATCTCAACGCCAACAATTTTTTCAACAGTCGACTCGGCGCAGCCCGGCCTCAGGATAATCAGAATCAGTATGGCGTTGTGCTCAGCGGGCCAATCAGAAAGGACAGAACGTTCTTTTTCTTTGGCTGGGAGGGATTCGCAAAGAGCATCGGCGAGAGTTCGCCAACCAATGTGCCGACCCAAGTCATGCGAAATGGTGTCTTCACTAATTCGATTACCGACCCACTGGGAAACTGCAACATCGTGCATGATCCAGCTGCCGGGACCTGGACCATCACTAACCTTTGGCAAGGGGCCTGCGGTGATCCGCTGGCACATATCCTCATGAACTATTACCCGCTGCCGAACACTTTGGGGGCATCCAACTGGTTCCTGACGACACCTATTACAAACCACCAGAACCAATACAACGGGCGCTTTGACTACAGTATCAGCTCCAAGAATCGCCTCTTTGGCCGCTATACCTACTGGACTCTGCACGATACCGGGTTCTCGGAATTCAACGACGCCGGCGGCTGGCCTACCGCCAACGGCTACGTGATCAACCAATCGCAGCAGGCAGTATCAGGAGACACCTACACATTTAGCCCGACAACTGTGCTGGATGTTCGCATTACTTATGTGAGGGAATACTCCCCCAACTACCCTGACAGCGTCTCGGTCAATGAATTGCAATTCGGACCCACTTATGCCGCTCTGGCGCCACAGATGAGCATCCATGTGCTTCCTGTCTTCTCACTGAACGGATTCCATAACTTTTATAACTTTGGCAACATAACCGGATACTCCGTGAACTGGTGGAACACCTATGGTACAAACGCCAACCTGATCAAGATCATCGGCGCGCACAGTCTGAAGTTCGGGACCGAGCTCCGGCTGATGGATCAGAGTGGCACAGGCTTCGACGGATCGGCCTCAGGACAGTACACCTACAGTACGACCTATACCGGCGACGAATGGGCTTCATTCCTGATGGGCTATCCCACGCAGATTCAGTTCGGAACGATCAATACGACCGCCAGTTACAATTACTACCAAGCGTATTATACGACCGACACTTGGCAAGCCAGGCCGAAGCTAACTCTCAACTTGGGTCTCCGATACGAGTTGCCGGGAGCGATTGCAGAAAGGAATAACAGGGCGACTGTGCTTCTGCCCCATGCCGTTGATCCATACACCGGAGTTACGGGAACTCTCACGCTAGTGGATTCCCCACTGTATCCCCACCGAAGCACAGTCCTACCGAAGCACGACCTTTTTGCGCCGCGTCTGGGCTTTGCCTATCGCCTCTACAACAACACGGTTATACGAGGGGGCTACGGCGTCTCTTATCTGCCTCCCGACCTGACGGGTGTGTTCGCGGACAGTTCCTTGGTCAACGCGGCCACCACACAAATTAACGCGACCGCAGCATTGCCAACGCTCCTGCAAAACCTCTACCCCAAAACTCTGAACCAACCCGTCGGGCGTACCAACCCTGGCTTCATGACTCTGTACTGCTGCACCGCCAGCTTAAAAAACATCAGCGGCCCGGTTCCACAGCAGAATTTTCCCTGGGTGCAACAGTGGAACTTCGCCGCGAGCCACGAATTTAAAGGCAACTGGGTGGCGGAGGTCGTCTATTCCGGTTCGAAGGGGACGAACCTGCCTGGAATCGGTTATTCCTTGGACGAACTCTCCAGCAAGTATTACTCGATGGGATCGGCGCTGTTGAACTCTACGACCCTGAACGGGATTCCAATGACCGTGGGTCAGAGCCTGAGGCCTTATCCGTTTTACAGCAACGTTAGCGACACGGCCGAATTTTATGCCCACAGTAACTATAACTTGCTGCAAGCAAAGTTGGTCAAGCGCTTCGGCTCGGGAGGCACTCTGTTGGCCAATTACACGTGGTCGAAGAACCTTGGGAATACGGACACTCTCAACGGCTTCCTGGAGGCCAAACCGTCTCCGCAGACCTCAACCAAGGGCGAAGGCGCGATCCAGGACTATAACAACTTGGATGGAGAATATTCGCTCATCAGCTACAACGTCGATCAGCGCGCTGTGATCAGCTACGTGCTGAACCTACCGTTCGGCAAGGGCCAGAGATTCGCCAATAATTTCGCGCGGCCTGTCGATAAGCTGGTCTCCGGCTGGAACGTGGACGGAATCACCGTCCTCCAGTCTGGATTTCCAGTGTTCCTCACCGAGGCGAACTCCAATCCCCTGATCCAGTTTTTCGGCGGTGGAACACTTCGTCCGAATGTGGTCCCTGGCTGCGATAAGAAGATTTCCGGCTCCGCAGTGAGTCGTCTGAATGGATGGTTCAACACATCCTGTTTTACATTCCCGGGTGACTACGCCTTCGGCAACGAGCCCCGCGTCGACGCCAACATCACCTCCGAGGGCATCGACAACTACGACTTCGCCGCGATGAAGTCGACGAACATCTCGAACGGGAGCGTCGACCTGCAGTTCCGCGCCGAATTCTTCAATATCTTCAACCACGTGCAGTTTGCTCCTCCGGTGGGCCAACAGGGTTCCTTGAATTTCGGACAGATTTTGTCTCAGGTCAATCAGCCTCGTGAAATTCAATTCAGTCTACGGATCAGCTTCTAGATCGCATTTGTCCCGCAACAATAATCAACTCAGATCTTTATGAAGTTGAAAGCGCTGAGTCCGGCGTGTTGCTTCCCCATTTTCTGGGTCGGATGTACCGGCTGAACATTGCCGCATACTCGGCAGCCAGGTTTTGTGGTGACCTTCCTTTGCTAGGCCTGCGTCGGCCATTTTTTGTCTTGGCCGCTTATGCAGCTAGGTTTCTGTTAGGCTCTGACCTGCCAGTCAAAACCACCCGGCCAGCCTTCTTGCGCTGCGCGTATTCCGCACATCTCCAATTCCAGAGGTTCCGTGCATAGATGAACAGGCAAAGCACATTCGGAGGAATCAGTGCCCACTGCTTAGGCGCAACATGTACAGCCAGGACGCAAACCACAACGCTATTTGCGAACGCCAGCGCCCATCCTTGCCACCTCCTCTGACCTACTGCCGTCATTGAGGACACAGTAAGAATCGCCGAGATAATATCTAGCCTCATTGCGCCCACCATCCCTCACCGTCTCCCAGGTTTCACGCTCATCGGGAAGTAGTGGAGACAAATCGTGAACGAATTTCCGGAGCAACCTGCTGCGAGCTAGGTAATGCTCTTCGCTTTTGAGTGAAACGCATCCGCAAAGGAAATCCACTCTTTTCGAGGGTGGAACGAATGCTAAGGCGTGCCCGAAGAAGACGAGACTTGGCTGCGGCAACTGTGATCCCGAGAACATCGGCGGCCTCTTGCAGCGATCGTTCTCGCCCATGGCACTCCTCTACGACGCATCGATAGCTCGCGGGAAGCCGCGTGACGGCGCGTGACAGAAGGTCATTAGTTTGCTGCTTTGCGTATATCTGTTCAGCGTTGGGGGATGGGTCGGGAATCTCCCGGTCCCCCCATCCTTGATCCTTGTCTCCGCTTTGATCAATCGACACCTCCGAACACGATCTCCTCTTCCGCAACAGCATCAACGCAGAGTTGATCGCGATCCTGGTTAGCCACGTAGAGAAAGCACAAGTGCCACGAAATTCCCCCAGATGAGCGTAGGCCCTGAGTAAAGCTTCTTGTACAGCGTCCTCTGCATCCTCGCGATTGCGAAGAATCCTGATTACCCTCCTATAGAGCGTTTGTGCGTATCTGCCGGTCAACTCAACAAACGCTTGCCCGTCCGAGATCCTCGCTGTAGCGAGCAACTGTTCATCCGACGCACTCCTGTAGTCGGCTATTGGAGCGTTCACCAGATCCGCATGTGCCGGGATTGACTGTTTGACCGGGGGCTGAAGATCTGGGATCAAATCGCATCCTCGTCCTTGTTCAGGCGGCACAACGCACTGCCTCCCGAAGGACGCCATTTGCTCCATCGGCAAGGACGGTTCCAAGCGACGATCTTGAGACCACGCGTAATTCGAAGGCCCGTGATTGCTCGAAGTCTCCAGCCGCATACTGCCGTAGATCGGATTGGTTGCAGAATGTGTCTGTTCCATGTTGCGAATTCCTTCCCGAGGCTGAAGTGCGGATTTGTCGTAATCCCACCCTCACCAACAGCAATTGGCTTGCCGAATGCAATCTGTGGAGCAATTGTTGACAAGACGGCACAAAAAGACAGCACTTGAAGCTTCTCCGATGTCGAACTCTGAACGTTGCCGATGACTTCTTGACACGCGAGCAATCGCTCTTATTTATCAATGCCGAGGACACGCAGATCTCGGGAGTAGCGAAAGTCGTCTTCATTCCCTCCCGATAGATGCTGATCGCTCAGACACAGTCGCTCCCTTCGGCACCGGATCTCAGTATGCATTCCGAACGACGGCCACTCCGCCAAGGAGACTCTCTCTTTTCGCCATTGGAACCCTCTCGGCGAGCACGGCGCGGGCATTCACACCTTCGGACCTCAAACTGGTACAGCCTCGGAGGTCTATCAAGAGTCGCAGGAACAACGCCACAAAGGATATCGCAATTACTTGCCATCCCAATGTCATATTTTTCTCCAACCAGGGCCCTCGTGAACCAACTCGATGCATGCCGATAGCCATTGTTCGACCATTGGGAATGACAAAGCGATGGACATCTGATTTGAAATTCCGCTCTCAACTGCCGGGGGCCAGACATATCATCATTGAGGCCAGGTGTGCCCGAGATGATGAACAACTGTTTGCAGCATTTCGCGGCTGCGGACATGGTCGGCACGAACCCCTCAAAACCCAACGAAATGCATTTCGGACAACGCGTCTGAGCGGCTCTGGAAAAGACGCACGGCCTCGTCACGGCAGCAGTGGCGAACGCTGCACTATTTGCCAATCGGCTGACATCCGCGGTCAGAATGTTGACTCGTGCGCACTAATGCGCCGCTTGCGCGAAAGGTCTTTCCTCTCTGCAATTTAAAAGCTCAACAAATGTGGCAGGGCACGTGCATATTCCAAACTGAATAGATGAGCCGCTCCGGTTTCGTCGATTTCTACGCATCCAGAAAAGGAGGAATCTTGACAAGAGAAATAGATAACGGGGCGAGGTGGAGAGCGCTGTTCGAAGAGCATCATATGCAACTCACAGAGGTCGCCGAGATACTTCTCGACCGATGCGGTTCTCCGGAGCAGATTCTCCAAAAGGCATTTGCCGGACTGGAACACTATCCTTTCTACGAACCGTTCGGACAAATCTCCGCTGTCCGCGCCGTTGTCAAAGCTGCAATTGCAAACAACTACACAAGCGTCGATTCGTGGATTCTCACAGCCCCGTCAGGACCGATCAGCTATGAGCACTCAGGACTACAGCCTTTGGAGGCCGTTCCGTGGGCTGAACGTGCAGCTTATTTTTTGCACGAAGTCCTGCACTATTCGCGGCGGGACACTGCCCTCCTTCTCGGAATTAGCGACGCCAAAGTGGATGAACTAAACAAATTTGCAAAGAAGAGGATGGGGCTTCCGATTGACGCGCGTATTTATGCCCAGACAACGCACTCGAGACAAACTCGTGCCGTGGGATCAGCACATTCGATGGCATTTGCCACTTACGAATAGTTCAGGAGGTCTTGATGAGTCAGGCGCACAGTTTTGCCCGAAGTACCCCATATGAGATGATGATCACGTCGACGCTCTGCACTCTTGTATTCTGTATTTTCGTCGCCACTCCAACAGCGGCCCAGCAGATCGCATCGTCCGACCCGCCCGGAAACAAAAGCGCCACTTCGATCACCGCGGCCGATCTCCAACCAGGATATATAAGCGGCACCGTGACCGATGTGAACAGCGAGGTCGTCCCTGGCGCTACTGTAGTTCTCGACGGTCCAGATCCCGGCCAGCATCTTACGGCGGTCACGAATGACGGCGGATCCTTTGAATTCGGCGGTCTTAGGCCGAGCACCTCCTATCACGTCACCATCAGTGCCGACGGTTTTGTGAGTTGGACCTCTCCGACTTTCGACCTCGATGCAGGTCAGTTCTTATTCCTTGTAGGCAGCAAGCTCGAATTCGCCGGGGGAACAAGCTCGGTGACGGTATATGCCTCTCCCGAGCATTTGGCCGTTGAACAGCTCACAATTGAGGAAAAACAGCGAGTTCTCGGGTTCATTCCGAATTTCTATGTTACTTATGATCGCGGCGCGGAGCCGCTTAACGCAAAGCTGAAATTTGAACTTGCGCTTAAAGCCTCCACCGATCCAATCACCTTTCTCGGGGCAGCTACTTTGGCTGGCATCAACCAGGCAGGCGACCGTCCTGACTACGTAGAGGGCGCCAAGGGCTACGGTCAGCGCCTTGGAGCCGCCTACACCGGCAGTTTTGTCAACATCATGATTGGCGGAGCGATCCTCCCTTCACTTTTCCATCAGGATCCGCGCTACTTCTATCAAGGCACGGGTACTACGAGATCGCGCGTAGTCCACGCGCTCTCAAGCCCATTCATCTGTAAGGGAGACGATGGACGCTGGCAGCCGAATTACTCCAGCATAGGCGGCGATCTGGCCACAGGTGCGATCTCGAATATCTACTATCCGGCGAGTAATCGCGGACCAGGGCTAGTGTTCGAGAACACTCTCATCAGCACTGGTGGACGCATGGTAAACGGCCTTATTCAGGAATTCTTCCTACGCCGACTCACGCCTGGTGCGAAACATCGCAATTAGACATCTGTGACCGCGACTCTTGGTGAATAGCGCGGGAGCGACAGGCAGATCGAGGCACGGGAGAAGACGCACTCGGGAGAAAAGACATGAGACTTTTCGGATGGATCCATGTTGCACTTGGTCTGCTTGCGATCGGGTCTGGAGCAATTGCGCTGCGTGGCGTTCTGAGAATTGCGCTCAGTACAAATCAGGTGGTCCGGTTTTTGAGATATAGCTTGATTGCAAGTGTGGTCGGCTTCCTGCCTGTGACTCATCGCCTTTCGCCGATTCAAGGAATCTGCATGCTGGCGGTCTATTGTTCGGGCGCCGTCGTTTTATCTTGGTGGAGGTTCCGCCTTGCCGGCCTCTGGGGCCCGGTTTTCGCAGTCTTCATTGTGGTACTTCTTTATCTGAGTGTTGTCTCCGTGTCGATTCGATTGTTCAGGTACTCTACTCTGTTTGCATTGGCATCAATGGAATCCGGCTCGTGCTTTGAAATCGCGCAATTCTTATTCGCATCGGTCTTTGCCGTGCTAGTTGTGCTGGCAGCGAAAAAGCATCACGGTCAGCGGACATACCGATTCTGATCGCGCGATCTCGCATCCCACGGGCATACCCAAAGGGAAACAATGAGGAAGCAAAGCGGAGCCGTCAAGAAGAACCCTGCTTGCGATCACCCACTCGTGTCTTCCGGCGCGTAGAGTAAGGGGCATTCATCTGCCGGCCGCTGAGCCTGCATAAGTCGGTGGAAAATATGCGTCTGTAGGAGAGTCCGAATCCATCCCGCAAAGGCTGACTCCAAGCGCAAGAAAGCGATCTCATTGACCTTGGCAGTTCATATACGGGGTTCCGACCGACAGGATAGCCACCGCGGTAGCGCCGAATTGCTGTCAGCGGGATGAACACTTGCTCCGACTAGGTCAGGTTTACAATTACCGAAAGAGGAAAATGGTCCGATGCAAAGACTGAGCTATGAACAGTGAAGTTCGCCTCGCGGACCGGTCCGCGCAAGAATATCCAGTCAATTGTTCGACCTCGTTCGAACAGGAAGCGCGAGGGCTGCGTTTGTGCAGGGTTCATTGCTGCCGTGCTCCGAAATCCGACTTGCGCCATCACGTGAGCGGCAGAACTGCGAGACATGTCCAGATTGAAGTCCCCCGCGATGACGAGTGCGGTATCAGATCGAAAACCGCGCACATCATTAAGGCACTCGCCCAGTTGAGCACAGCGGATCGTATCATCGCCGCGGCTCTCAAGATGGAGGTTGTAGCTCGCCAGCTTTCGGCCGCCTAGATTCAGCTCGGTTACCAGTGCCATCCGTCCGCCAAGTCTCTCCTGAAACGGTTCCACGTCAGGGAGAAACCAGTGCGGCTTCCAGAAATTCGATTGTCTCCGGAAGCGGAGTATGCGTGGATCGGAAAGCGGCCAGCGAGACAGTGTGGCCTGCCCGTGATACGCCAGCGAATTTCTGGAGCCTTGAGTCAGTTCCTGAAACTCCCGGCCAAAGACATAGTTCATCTGTAGCTTTTGCGCAATCTCGCGAGCAATGTTGCGTTGAGGTGTTCTCCTGGCATGGAGATCTACCTCTTGCAGCAGTATTAGATCTGCGTTGGCGCTCTCAAGGAACTCTAAGATGCCGCCCAGTTTCAAGCCCCTATCGATGTTCCAGTCTAACAAACGGAATCGCTCACGTGGCCAGTAGAGCTTGAAGCACGGTGCGAAGAAGCCGGTTTCGATTTCTGGGCTACGTTTCATAACTAAGCTGCCGCTGGGCTCAATTGCGGAAATACGCATTTCCTCGCGAATTGCAAATCCTGCGAATCGTCGATCTCGGCCCACGGGAGACCGGCAGTGGAGCTAAATCCGACGTGTGCTCCCTGATCGATCAGTTCCTGCAGAGCTGCATTGAAGAATTCGTTGGATCGGCCGGCCTGAATCAATTCGCCGATCCTGCTGAACAGCTTGTGTACGATCGGGCGCCCGAAGACCGTGATGCCGATATAGGTGCCACTGAATGCAGATTTGTCAATGCGTTTATTCATTTGAATCACGCGGTCGCCGGATATGACAACTTTCATGGTCTCGTCGCGCCATTCGGGATCCACGATCATCGAGACTGGCGCATCGCTTTTTAGGACATTACCTAAGATCCCGGAATGAAAAACGACGTCCGCGTTCAAGCAGACGAAGCTGCTGCCATCGACCCAGTGGCGCGCCATCCACAGAGAGTAGATATTATTTGTTTGATGGAAGACCGGATTCTCCAGGCACTCAATGGAATACGTCAGGGCCCGGCACCTGAAACGGAGATGATCGAGGATCTGGTGTTTCTGATATCCAACCACCACGGCGATTTTGCGGATTCCCGCTTTCACAAGCGCCTCAATCTGATGATCGAGGATCGTGGTCGAACCCGTTCTGATAAGACACTTGGGGCTCTCTCCGTGAACTTCGCGAATCCGCGTTCCCTGTCCTGCTGCCAAAATCACTGCCTTCATAAGGCCTCCTGCGTCGAACCAACGTTGTTTTGGATCAGAGGTTTGACCGGTTCACGATAGAATCGTCCATTGAAGTAAAGTGCCAGGCTCCAGGTGAGATGGCTGCCAAGAATCGCAAGGTAAAAGAGGACATGTAATCCTCCACAAGTCGTGAACAGCACCACGTAATGGATGAGCACACCCCTTTTCTGAAAGGGCTGAATTTTGCGAACCACTCGAGAGACGAGGTTGGAGGAATCTCCTTCAAGCAAGCCGTAGAACTTGCCCAGATGCTCGTGGGGCCTATCGGGATGAGTGGCTCGTTTACGTTGAAATAGAAGCACCACCAGCGACATCATCGTGCCGCACAGCAGCGCCATTCCCGCGATCAGTTCTGATGGCCCGCGCTGCCGATAGAGCCCAGCAGTGATGCCGCCAAACAGAAGCAGGTAGCTCAAACCGTCGGCAATGCCCTCAAACCACGTTCCGAATGCGGAATCCGCAAATCGAATGCGCGCCAGCATGCCGTCCATCTCATCAAACAACCCAGCGAGGAAAAAGAGCAATGCTCCCGCAACCGACGCCCCGTACGTTCCTTGTGCAAACAACAGACACGAGAGGATGCTGACCCCGACACCTCCGAGAGTCACGACGTTTGGTGTTACGGGCGTGTGCGAGAGCCATCTGACGATGGGCCAGCAAAGACTGCGATTGAATGAGGTATGTATTCCATCCAGGACCTTACCGGAGCGCCGCACAAGCATTTTCTCCGCGGAGATCGCGGTTTCCTCCGATGTCACCGCCACGCCAATTCTCGTCTCTGTTTCTGGAAGTGGGGGTTCGGATAGCAGCGGAATTTCGGACCAATGCACGATGGCATTCTTCTCCACCGATGTCGGCTCACCCCAACCGAGGGGCAGGTAGTGGCAGCGAGGAAGCTCTTTAATACTCCGCCCGTCAGTAACCCAATTCCATGGTATCCAGATGAATCTTTCTGGAAGTTGAGCTAGTACTTTTGACCAGCTCGCTTGTACTTCGGGGTGGAACCCCTCGACGCGCAGAAACTGGAAATTACTCCCGGACTTCAACGGAGGGGATTGAAGGCTTACGACCTCCCGAAGCACGTCATCCGACCAGAGGATAAGAAATTCGCGCACCCCGGCCCGTTGGGCAGTTGCCAAAGTCCGCTCGAGCAGGGGTACTCCACAGATCTCACGACATAACAAACTGGGATCCGCGCTGCCAGGAATTACTAGAATAGCCTTCATGTCAATGCCTCTCCCTGATTTAACAATCGATCTTCGGTCCTGGCCTGAGAAGAATGGCGCGATCTCCAAGCCAGCCAGGCTATTCCACAAAACGACCAAAGAAGGTCGCGCGATCGCCGGGTCAGAGCAAGTGTGAGCCCGAGGACAGGGGAGAGACCGGCCAGGCTGAATGCGGAGATTGCGCCGGCTTCGTCGACCCCGAGTCGGGCCGGAATCCAGGACGACACCACTTTGGTCATACGTGTAAAACCGTCTATGGAGAGAACAGCAACTGGGTGGATGGGAAGCTGCAGAGCCCAGAGCACAGCAACTACTTCCGAAGTAAGCAGCATTTGACATAGCAGATCAATTGCAAACATTCGCCTGACCAATTTTGGCCGCCGTATCCGATACACTCTTACTGCCGTTTCAATGCTCGCAGCGCGGCGGAGCCATGATGGCCCGCCCTCCCTGAGTCGACGGCAAATCAAAGGAAGAGCCGGCACGCGAAGCGCGATGAATATTATGAAAGCGAAGAAGAAAACGATCATTAGCGTGCTTGTCACAAATCTCCGGGTATGTGCGGTGAGTAGAAGAATCGAAGCGCAGCCGATGAGCCCGGAAATGGCCGAGGTCGTCCAGTAAATCGCGTCATCGACAAGAGTTGCGGTTGCCGCTTTATCTACTGAACCTTGCAAGAGCTTGACTTTAATTGGCTCGGAGATGAGCGCTCCCAGCATAGTGAGATAACCCATAGATTGAGACGCCAGACGAATGCCCACCAACTCGCCTCTGTTCACTGTCGAGCCTTCTTTTCGTAAGACCTGCAACCACGCTAGCGTCTGCAGTTGAAGACGACAGAAACTAAGACCAAGCACAATCGGCAGGGCCATCCGGACGGCTCTAAGGTGGCTCGCTAACACAGACAACTTTGTGTGCGCAATAACACATGCCAGGATCGCTCCTCCGGTGAGAGCGGCAAGCATGCTGAACCGTTTCATATGGCTGGCTCTCCGTAGCCGGCAACTGCTTTGCGCAGTAGGGCAGCATCGCGGCAATGGCTCCTGGCGTTCTGAACCGAGACTTCTTTGCTGTTGTGAAACTCCGGGTTGTCGACTATTTCTACCGGGAAGTCGCGGAGCTTCGGCGACGGAAGGGGGGGCATCATTCTTCTCATCGGTTTACGCCTCCCTGCGCCGCCGCATTCGCCACTTCCGGAGTCTCCTGGGAATTCGGCACATAGTCGTAGTAGCGAATCGTCAGGCCCGTCGCGCCGAAAATGCGCACCTCAGTAACACTCTCGGTCGACACCGGAAACCAAAAAACACCACTCTTTTGGTAGGTATGAACAAAGTGAATGCTACGTATCCAAAAAGAGGGGTTTTTCGCGGGTTTCCCCTCGACTCTCGCCAGGGCATAGTCCTCGGCATCGATCCATATCCGGCCTTCGAACAAGCGCTCATCGCGACGCTTGGGAACGACCTCGATAACGTAGGCCATCCGATCTGCCAGGAACTCGGTTGTCACCATGCGGAATTTGTAGTTTTCAGGGCTCAGACGAGTCTCGTTATGGATCGCCGGGGAGGATGCCTCCGCTTCTGATGTTAGGATCCTGCGCAGGACATGGTTCTGGGCCGCTTTCCAGCCCAGTTCGCTGACGACTTCAAAGTGCTTCGTTTCGTCCGCATCACCTTCTACGCGCACCAACATCTCCGCATGCTTGTGCCAGCGTTGGTTCTCAAGAATGTACCGCCGCATTCCACGGTATCCGGCAAGTTGTGTCTGGCGCTCGGCATTGTGAGCCAGCAGTCTCGCAACGACGGTGTCCGCACTGGGAAGCGAATCTCCTGCAGGCGCACCATAGGCAACTGAAGGAACCAGCAGAAGCAACGCGCCGAAGATGAAACTGTCTCTCATTGTCAGAACTGGAACACCAGCTTGCCGCGGTAGTCTCGCCATGCATCGTTGAAGAAGCCACCAAAATTACCGCTCTCCTCCACGTTCTGCACGTCGCGCGGATTGAAGTGATTGAAGACGTTGAACACACCGAAGCCGACCCGCAAATGGAGGCTCCTGTCACCCTTGTGTAACGACAGCGGCCGCGACACCTGGAGATCGAAGGATGAAAAGCGCGGGAAACGCCCGTTATCCCTCGGCCCAACATATTCGCGGAATTGGTTTTCGACCGAATACGGGAAGCCTGTGTGCAAGTCATACACAGGAAGCAGCGTCAGCTTCCAGGGCCCTTCCACGTCTTCCCAGGAAAGGAAGCGGTTCGGCGCGTCGAACGGTAATCGGGCTCTAGCGTCCGGCTGAATAACTGCCTGAGGGGTGTTTCCGAAGAACAGATCAGCGGCGTTCAGGTCGCCGTAGGCTCGTGAATGAACATAGGAACTGTTCAATGTGAAGCGCGGAAGCTTGTAGCGGCCCGCAACCTGGATTTCCTGGTAGGTATCCCTTCCCGAATTTGAGACGGAGAGAATGCCTGTCTTTCCTTCGTAGGTGGGAGATACGACGAACACCTTGGAGGTGTTACGCTGCTCGTATCCGACGCGAAGGCTGAGCGACTTCGAGACCTGCCTATCCAGTTCAGCGCTCCATGAAGTGCTGCGCGGATTCCAAATGTTTCCCGCAAGCTGGTTCGAATAAGTAATCGAGCTGGAGACCGATCCAGCAATCGTCTCCATGGAGACTGTTCGATCCGGGAGCTTATCGAGAGTCGGGATCATCAGCGGAACGCGATCGTAGAAGAGGCCGGCGCCTCCTTTAAGCAGCGTCTTGCCATCCCGGGTCAGCGCAAGTAGAAACCCCACTCGCGGCGCTGCGTGCGTCGAGCTTGTCACCGTGTCGTTGTCAAAACGCATGCCCAGGTCGAACGTCAGCCGTTGAAAAGGCGTCCATCGATCAGCCAGGTACCATGAAGTCTCGCTTTGCTCAATCGCGAACGAGGTCGGCGCGCTAAAGGAGATGCGCTCGATCGGCGTAGCCGAAGAACCGACCAACGTAACTGGCAGGAAGGTCTCCCGGCCATCATAGGATGAGTAGGCATAATTCAAGCCCGCTTTCAGCTGATGTGTTCCCGCGAAACGGCGCGGAGCAAAGTTATAGCTCTCCGCCCATTCCATGCGGTAGGTACGTCGTCCCTGCCGGTTGAAGAAGCCCCCTTCCGTTGTGTCGATCAAAAGCTCATAGGGGTCATTGCTCAGGGCAGTGACATCGGCATCGTACTGTTTGTAGCTCAACTGAGAAATCAGGATGCTGTCGGTGCTTAAGATGTATCGGTGCTGCCCGTAAAGCTCATCCCCTCGCTGGTGGAAATCTGCCGTGGACGGCTGCGGCGTAAAGGTATTGAGGCCCATGTACTTCAGCTTCTGGGGATAGACTGCCAGGGACACCGTCGCCGTCTGCTTGGGGCTCAGGTTCAGATCGAATTGTGTATAGGTGTCGAGGCCCTGCAGGGTTGTGTCTCGCTCCATTGGAGGAAGGCTGTTGACCGGCGTGCGCAGGAAGCGATACTCAAAGGATTGAGTGAAAGCTATGCGATCCCGGACAATCGGGCCGGTGAAGGTCATGCGCGGCGTAGAAGCTCCGATACCGACCATGTGACCGCCACGTTCTCTCCAGCGGGGGACGACATTCTGAATCGAGAAATGGCGCCCTTCAAAGTTCCCCGTCTTTGTCTCGACAGAGGAAACGGCCCCCGTGAACTTCCCATACTGTGGGTCGTACGGATTCGAGATCACCTGGACCGATGACACAACGTCGATCGGCAGATTGATGGCGGGACTGCCTGTAGCCGGATCCGTAACGTTCGCGCTGTTGACCAGCGCCCCGCTTTGAGTGTCTCTTGAGCCCTTCAGGTTGATGTGTCCGTCGGGCCCGCGAACAACGCCAGGGATAAGCGGAAGCAGAGATTCAGAACGCTCATCGACATTCGGTGCATCCTCCAGCAATTTCCCGGTGACGGTTCCTGAAGGGGAAGGACCACCGGCATCCGCGTCGCCTGCGTGAACCGTTACTGCTGTGGTCGCCTGAAACGGTCTCATCTCAAGCCGCACCTGAACGAGAGAATGGGCCTCGACTTTCACGGTTTGCTCAGCCCGGAGTCCGGCGAAGGTAGCGATGACTGTGTAGTTGCCGGGAGGTACCCCGGAAAGAGTGAAGTTACCATCTTGATCCGTCTCCGCTTCGAGAGTGAAAGGCCCGATCACCACGACCTTCGCTCCAACTACACACAATCGATTGCCAGGAGCCCCGACAGTTGCGGATCCAACCACAATTCCGGTCCTGCCGTCTTGCTGCGTCCAGGCACAGGGAATGGCCGAAGAAATCACGAGAACCAGGAGGATGATTCTTCGAGGCCCCCATGCATCTTCGCTGCAATCTCGAGCCGGAGTTCCTCTTCGCTCCCGTACCAACTCACGCCTTTGGGACAAATTTCGCAATGAAGCTACCTTCATTGCAAGAAAGAGCAACCTGCGGACCAAACCTCGCACCGCGGAATACAAATCGCAAGGTACGGAGTTTCAATGCTGGCGACCGGTAGAGCCCTCCAACGCCTTGACTCAAGTGTCAACCGGTAGATTGAAAAATGTCCGGATGTTGGCAGTGTCAAATCCAGAACGGTGATCGAGGACATGACATACCGTGCACAGGAGGATCCTAGGAACTAAACATAACGTCATAAGTAATTGCGCATAATTGTGGAACGTGTTTTCATAGATGCATGCGTGCGCTAACCATAGCTGACTCGGCAGCGATGATTTTGGGGCTGCAGGATGAAATCCGCCGCTCGGAAGAATCGCGATACGACCATCGGCTTCACGGAGTGCTTCTGGTGGCCCAGGGTATGACATGTCCGGAAGTGGCGAGGCTATTGGGGGATGCTCCGCGGTCTGTGGAGTATTGGGTGCGGGGTTTTGAGGCCAAGGGCTTGGCGGGGTTGCAGGAAGGGGAACGAGCGGGTCGGCCCAGACGCCTGGATGAGAAGCAACTTGGGGAGATCAATAGCGCCCTTCACCGTATGCCGCGAGATCTGGGGCTTGGGGGAACTTTGTGGGACGGCAAGACTCTGGCGGCCTGGATTGCGAAGCGGTATGAGATTGACTTGGGGGTGAGGCAGTGCCAGCGCTTGTTCCGGCAACTGGGCTTTCGGCTGCGCAAACCGCGTCCTCAGGTTGCCCAGGCCGATCCGCAGCGGCAAAAGGAGCATAAAAAAAACTCCAGGCGCTGATGGAGGATGCGACCGTGGATCTCTGGGCTACCGACGAGGTGCACTTCCAGCAACACGGCTCCCGATGCCAAATGTGGATTCCGCCAGAAACCAAGGACCCGGTCTTGCTGCATGCCCCCACGCGGCGCAGTGTCGGATATTTTGGCGCCGTGCGATTGCGAGATGGGAAGTTTCTGTTCTGCCGCGAAACAGGCAAGTTTAATGGCGCAAGCTTTTTCGCATTCATGAAAAGCCTGCGCCGGAGCAGCATCCAATCCGGGCGCCGGGTGGTGGTGATCACCGACAACGCCAAATACCATCATGCCGTTCTCCACCGGCCATGGCGAGAAGAACACATCCTCGACTTTTCTCTGGACTATCTGCCACCCTACTCGCCGGACCTCAACCCT
>Ga0335073_10001429_pt1 | contig 31887 bp, 28 predicted proteins | sample Lox_Sample_22_FD_207093 | JGI IMG/M metagenome (GOLD analysis project Ga0335073, IMG submission 207093) | Soil microbial communities from Loxahatchee National Wildlife Refuge, Florida, United States - Lox_Sample_2.2 | ecosystem: Environmental > Terrestrial > Soil > Wetlands | place: USA... | reverse complement strand
GCCGGCGGGTCGCCGCGGTTGAAATGCAGATATTGCTCGACCTTGACCATGACCAGATCGCGCGGGAACTCATCGCTCGCCTGCGCGCAGCCGCGCAAGGCGGCGGGAATGTCATCCGCCACCCAATCGCGCAGCACCTGCGCGTTGAGCTGCTCGCGGCGGGTCGCGCTCGCAGCGCTGCGCTCGGCGGCGGCGAGATACTTTCGCGCCCGCGCCGGCGCCTCCGCCGCCTCGAGCAGCATCCACAGGAACCCGGCGTAGGTGTTCGCAATGCAACAGCCGTCGGCCGCGTCGGCCGCGCGCACGATGTTCTCGGCGCGGCTCTCGTAGGCGAGCAGCCCCTGGACGAAGTCGTTCACCGCCTGGAGGGTGCTCGCCGGCGCCCCGCTCACGGCATTGCCTAGACAGTCCTGCACCATGCGAAAGATGATACCTAAGGAATCCCGCGCACGCTGCGCCGGCTCGGGGTCAGGATCGCCCCTGAAGAAACGCCGCCACGTCGGCCGCGGAACGCTGTGGAATCTCGACCTGCGGCAGATGCCCCACGTGCGGATAGATGATGAGCTTGGCACCGCGAATGGCGGCGGCGAACTTGCGCGCGCTCGCCGGCTCGACCAGCACGTCGTTCTCGCCGTTGATGACCAGGGTCGGCACCTTGATCGCCCCGAGATCGGCCGCCGCCGCACGGTTCATGCTCCGAGCGTCGATCGACATCAGAATTGCGCGGTGGCCGGGGGCGCGCTGAAATTCCGCCCAGCGATCGACGAAGGCCGGGGTGATCACGGCCGGGTCGTACACGTCGACCTTCAGGCCCTGCGCGATCAGCGGCCGGTTGTCGATGTGGCGCAACAGGGTGCGCCCCCAGCGATACTGGAGGATCCTGAAGGCAAGCGGGATCTGCGCCGGCGGCGTCTCGTTGGGAAATCCCGCCGCATCGACCAGGATGAGCGCATCGAGCCGCTGCGGGTGGCGCACGGCGAGCTGCCAGGCGACGGCGCCTCCCATGGAGTTGCCGGCCACGGCGAACTGCGGCAGCCCGAGCTTGGCGGCGAATGCCTCCACCAGATCGGCGAGTGCGTCCGCGCTCAGGCGGTATCCGTCCGGCGCCCGCGTCAGACCATGCCCGGGAAAATCCAGCCGGATGATGCGCAGCTTGCCGCGCAGCTCGCGCACCCACCCGTCCCAGCTGGTGTACGAGTCCCCGAAGCCGTGCAGCAGCACCAGCAGCGGCAGCGCGGGATCGCCCTCATCCTCGTAGTGCACGTGCAGTGCGCCCGGCAAGTCGACGAAGCGCGATGCGGGACCGGCGTACTTGCTCTCGAGCGTCTGGTAGGGGATGTCGGGCCCGCGCAGCTTGAGCCACGCGAGCACCGCCCCGAGAAGCAATAGCGCGACGATGATGCCGAGAATTCTCACATCGATGCTCCTTGCCCCGGCGCGGGCGCAGAGGCCCGCCCGCGCGGACCAGGCCCGCCCGCGCGGGCTCAGTACTTGTAGCCGAAGCGCACGCCGAACATCGCGGGGTCGCCCGCCTGAGCGACGTTGGCGGTGTTCAAGAAGAAGTTTCTGGTCAGGTCATAGTCGCGATTGAAGATGTTTCTCCCCCACAACGTCACGGTCCACGGCCCGCCCGAGGCCGGCGACAGGGACAGGTTGGCGTTCGCCAGCCAGTACGCGGGAATGGTGAACGCGTTGCTGCCGAGCAGGAAGAACTGGCTGTAGGTATCGTGAAAGCTGTAATTGGTCTCGGCGGTCAGCCGATGATCGCCCAGGTTCCAGGCGTAGCTCACATCGCCCCCGTAGCTGTTCTTGGGAATGCTCTCGGGCCGGCCGTCGTAGTTGACGGAGGGCTGCACCGTATTGTCGATGAGATTGCTGGTGTAGTAGCCCTCCACGAAACCGTAGTACTGCGAGATCGACAGGCCGGGAAGCGGATGCCATTCCACTTCGGCCTCGCCCCCGTCCAGCCTCGAGTCGGCATTCACGAAGCGCCCGATGAGGCCGTACACGGGATCGTAGACGGTCCCGAGAATCTGCTGGTCGCGGTAGCGATAGTAGAACGCCGCGGTATCCACCCGCAGCGTCGGCGTGACGTCCGACTTGATGCCGACCTCGTAGGCGGTGAGCTTCTCGGGCTCGAACGGATCGGCCTGAGGCGCCGCCACCGTGTTGTGCGCGGTGAATCCGCCCGATTTGACCCCGCGGCTGACGCTTTCGTACACCAGCGTGCCCGCCTGCGGGGTGTAGTCCACCTCGAACTTTCCGGAGGGAAGGTTCGAGGTGATCGAGTGGTTGATGTCGGTGGTGAACGGCGCCACCGGCTCGATGAAGCCGGTGGACAGATTGACCAGCTCGCGGGTCTCGTGGTCCTCGCGCGCGCCGAGGGTCACCTTGAAAGCGTCGCCGAAGCGATAATTGAGCTGTCCGAACTCCCCGAAGGAGTTGGCGTTCTGTCCGTAGCTCGTGAGCGCGATCCCGCCGAAGGAGTCGGTCAGGTCCGAATAGAAGTTCTCATCGAGGCGTTGATCCGAATAGAAGGCGCCCGCCAGCCAGGAGAAGGGTCCGCCGCCGACGGAGCCGATGCGCAGCTCCTGAGAGATGACGTGCAGATAGCTGCGGAAATATTCGTCGGAATCGTCGTATTGCGTGGCATCCCAGTCGCTGTACTCGCGCCGGATCATGCGGTTCCAGGCCGTGATGCTCGTGATCCGGGCGCCGCCGAGATCGATGTTGCCGGTGAGATCGACCCCGTAGTTCTCGTTGTCCAGTCCGGGCTTGGAGTTCGGGCTGATGCCGATGAGATCGGCGAATGCCGGATTGAGCTGCCATCCCGTCGCGTAGCGATCGGTATCCGCGGGTATGATCGTCTTCGCGCCCGGCGGATAGGCCGGATAGTTGTCCAGCAGGTGCAGCCCGATCTCTTCCGACTCGTCCTGCGCCCAGTAGGTCTCGAGCCGCAGGTCGAGCGCCTGCATGGGCGCGAGCTCGAGCTGCCCGCGCAGCGCCACCTTGTCCTTGTCGCCCAGGCTGTCGCCGTTCAGCCGGTTGTATTGCCAGGCCCCGCCCTGCTGCGTGGCAAACGAGAGTCGCCCCATCAGCCCCGGGGCGATGCTGCCGCTCAGGAATCCTTCACCGGAGAACTGGTTGAACGAGCCGTACTCGAAGGTGGTGCCGGCGTGCAGATCCGCGGTGGGCCGATTGGTGATGAAGTTGATTTCCCCACCCGTGGTGTTGCGCCCGTAGAGAGTCCCTTGCGGACCGTAGAGCACCTCGACACGGTCGATGTCGAACAGCAGCCCCTCTGTCTGGATGGGCAAGGCCAGCGCCACATCATCGATGCTGACGCCGACGGGAGAGGCGTTGTTCGAGGTGTAATCGATGAAGCCGACGCCGCGCAGCCGGAACTGCGGTTGGCTGGAGCCGAAGGCGGGCTCCACCTGCAGGCTGGGGACCGCATTCTGCAAATCGTTCACGTAGGTGATGGACTTCGAGGCGAGCGTGTCGCCGGGCAGCACGGACATCGCGATGCCGACGCTTTGCGCCGATTCGACCCTGCGCTGCGCGGTCACCACCACTTCCTCCAGGCCGCCCGAGCTCGCGCCGCTCTCGTCTGCGGCAGGGTCCGCAAAGCTGACCGCAGCGGTCAGCAGCGCCGCGGCCCAAGCGGCGCTTGCCGCGCCCGCGAAGCGTATACCCATCCCCTCACTCCTCGTTCTCGACCGTGCAGCGAGCTATCATCGGCCGGCGGACATTTGCGCGGAAATAATCATTTTAATGGCTCATGCTGCCGATTTGTTATCTGGGCGGGCCCCCGAAACTGCGGACTTTGCTGCGGGCCGCCTGCGCAAGCGCACCGCGAACCTCTTGATCGCAACGCGCATCACACGCCGGCGGCCGGGGCTTGTGTTTTTCCCGAGGCACCCCATGTCTCTCGCCATGAGCGAGCCCGTCCACGTCGTGTGCGGCCACTGCGATTCGGTGGTGCGGCTCCCCGCCGAGCGGCTGGGGGAGGCGCCGCGATGCCCCAAATGTCATTCGGCGCTGTTCGAGGGCAAGCCGGTCACCCTGACGGCGGCGAACTTCGATCAGCACCTCGCGCGCAATGATCTGCCGCTGGTGGTCGATTTCTGGGCGCCCTGGTGCGGGCCCTGCGTCGCCATGGCGCCGCATTTCGAGGCAGTGGCGCGCGAGCTGGAGCGCAAGATGCGATTCGCCAAGTTGAACACCCAGGATGAGCCCGCGCCGGCCGGCCGCCTCAATATCCGCAGCATTCCCACGCTCATCGTTTTTCGCGGCGGCAAGGAAGCGGCACGCCAATCAGGCGCCATGGACTCAGGCGGCCTTGCGCGCTGGCTCGCCGGCGTGGTGCACTGAGCCGCCCATCGACAGAAGCGCCGCCAGGGTGAGGAGGCCGGCGCCCGACAGATACAGGCCCACGTAGGCGACGCCGTGATCGAGCGCCAGCCGACTGGCGATGTAAGGCGCCAGTGACGCCCCGAGTATGCCGGCGAAGTTGAAAGTGAGCGAGGTGCCGGTGTAGCGCACCGCGGTTGGAAACAGCGATGCGAGCGCGCTCGCGAGCGGGCCGTAGGTGAATCCGGTCAACGAGAAGCCGAGCGCCAGGAATGCGCACACACGGGCCGTGCTGTGGGTGCCGAACAAGGGTGCGAAGGTGAAACCGAAGGCCGTGATCGCCACCGTGGCGATGATCAGCATGGCGCGCCCGCCGATCCGATCGGCGATCGCGGCGGCGATCGGAATGGTCAACCCGAAGCACGCCACGCCGATCATTTGCAGGATGAGATAGTCGCGGCGGGCGAATCCGAGCCGCGTGGTGGCCCAGTTCAGCGCGAAAACCGTCATCAGATAGAACACCAGAAAGGTGGTGACGGTTCCGAGGGTGCCGAGGATGACCTCGCGCGCGTGATGCGACCATACGCTGAGGAACGGAACCCGCACGCGCTCCCCGCGCGCGATGCTGCGCTCGAATTCCGGCGTCTCGACCAGCTGCAGACGCACGTACAACCCCACCAGCACCAGGGCGGCGCTCGCCACAAACGGCACCCGCCAGCCCCACGCCAGCAGATCCGCGCCGCTCAGGTGGGTGCTGATCCAGAGGAAGGCGCCGTTCGAGCACAGGAACCCGAGAGGCGCCCCGTATTGCGGAAAGCTCCCGTACCAGGAGAGCTTGTGTGCAGGCGCGTTCTCCGTCGCCAGCAGCACCGCTCCGCCCCACTCACCGCCCAGCCCCAGCCCCTGGCCGAACCGGCACAGCGCCAGCAGCGTGGGCGCGAGCATACCGATGGAGGCATAGGTGGGCAGCAGACCGATGGCCACGGTCGACAGGCCCATGGTGAGCAGCGCGGTGACCAGCGTGGCCTTGCGTCCGATGCGATCGCCGAAATGGCCGAACAGCGCCGAGCCGATGGGCCGGGCGATGAACGCCAGTGCGAAGGTGGCGAACGATTGCAGGGTGGCGGTGGCCTGATCCTCCTTCGGGAAAAACAGTGTCGGGAACACCAGCACCGCCGCCATCGCATAGATGTAGAAATCGAAGAACTCGATGGTCGTGCCGACCATGCTCGCGATGAGGACGCGGCGCGCCGGCATGCGAGCGAGAAATGGGCCCACCGTGATTGACACGTAAGCGTCGACTCCGTTGCGAAACCTCGCAATGGATTGAAACGCGCTGGGCACGGTCTGTCCATAGATCGATCACGCGGGCGCGCAGCCGAGCCGCGGGCGCGCGGCGGCGCCGCGGCCGCGGCGCTCGCCCTGCAGCCACGCAGTTCGCGCTGTGCCGATTTAGCGCCGTCGGCCGGGAATCGAAGGCGCTCGGCGTCCGCCGCCATGGCCACCGCCCCCATGCCCGTACCCGCCCCCATGCCAGTGCCCGCGGCCGTGCCAGTGCCCGCCGCCGGGCGGACCGACGTAGAAGTCCGGCCCCCAGCCGCCGTAGTCGTAACCGTAGGGCTCGTAGAACCCGCCTTCGTAGTCGACTCCGTAGCCGTAGCCGTAGGGCCCGCTGACCGCGCACGCGCACAACAGCGCAAGCGTCGCGACCCCGCCCAAGATGATGCGCTTGAGGCTCATGGCGTGCCCCCCGGGTCGGCGCGCGCCGCATCGTCGGCGGCGGTCCACTCCATCAGTCCCACCGGCGCGCCGTAGGGGTCCGCGATCACGGCGACCTGGCCGCCGTGCCGATCGAGGTGAGGCTCGACCAGGATACGGCCGCCGAGCGTCACGGCTCGCGCCGCAGCCTGCTTTGCATCGGCGACGCGGATGAAATTGATCCAGTGCGGATGGCGGTGTCCCGGCGGCAGCGAGTGGATGCCCGCACGCGCGTAGCCATCGCTCGCGAGAATCACGTGCTGCGCGCCGTCATCGCTCGGCAGGTCGTATAGCTCGTACCCGAACACGGCCTTGTAGAAGTCGGCGCTCTGGGTGGGATCGCCGGTCAACAAGGCGCTCCAGATCCACTCGCCCGGCATCGCCAGATAGTCGCCGGAATCACCGCTCGAGGAGGCGAGCGCCGCGAACACCGCGCCCTGCGGATCGCTGAAAACCTCCTGGCTGCCTCGCCCCGCGTAGGTCCTCGGCGGCGCGAGGCTCTTTGCGCCATGCGCGAGCGCCGCATGGCTGGCGGCCTCGAGATTGCGCACGGCGATGAAGGTCAGCCAGGCCGATTGGCGCTTCTCTCCGGGTGGAATGGGCCTTTGCAACAGACCGCCCACCGGGCGCCCGTCGAGCAGCGCCACCGCATAGTCCGAGCGCCCGGCACGGATGCTGCGGAAGGTCCAGTCGAACAGCGCCCCGTAGAAGCGCTCGGCGCCCGCGAGGTCGGGCGTGGTCAAATCGAGCCAGATGATCTTGCCGGGGTGATGCTCGGCGTTGGCGCCCGTGCCGATCGCAGGGAGCTCGAACGCCGGCGCCGCCAGGGCGGCGGGGAGCGCGGTCAGCAGGGCCGCCGCCGCCAGCCAGACGGCGAGCGGCCGCCGCCAACCGGGCAGAGCGTAGTCGCTTCGCATTGCAGCTCATACTCCGCCCCGCGCTGCGGCCGGTCTGTACGCGCGGGCGGCGGATGCAGGTGGGAAATCACCTACAGGCCGGCACGCGCCGCCCGCCGCTGGCAATTTGCGCCTCGCACATGCACGCTTGCAGGCTGCGGCGGCGCGTGAGGATGACGGATGGCGATCCATTCCAAGGATTTTCGAGTGCGCGAGGGCAGCAGCGTCGACCTCAAGAAGTGGCCGACGCGGGTCGACCGCGTCTACAAGAACGAGGATGACTACCAGATCATCCTGCGCGGTCACGTCAAGAAGCTGAGCGAGAAGCAGCAGCTCCTATACGCCGCGAGCACTCATGCGGTGCTGCTGATCTTTCAAGCCATGGACGCCGCCGGCAAGGACGGCGTCATCGCCCACGTGATGTCGGGCGTCAATCCTCAGGGGTGTCAGGTCTTCAGCTTCAAGCACCCGAGCCCGACCGAGCTCAGGCACGACTTCCTGTGGCGCACCACCCTCGACCTGCCCGAGCGCGGCAAGATCGGCATCTTCAATCGCTCCTACTACGAGGAGGTGCTCATCGTGCGCGTGCATCCCGAGATCCTGCGCGCAGAGGCCCTGCCCGATAAAGCCAAGGGCAGCATCTGGGAGCATCGCTACCGCTCGATCGTGCAGCATGAGCGCCATCTCGATCGCAACGGTACGCGCATCGCCAAGTTCTTCCTGCACCTGTCCAAGGAAGAGCAGCGCAAGCGCTTTCTCGCGCGCATCGACGATCCGGACAAGAACTGGAAATTCAGCGAGGCCGACATCGAGGAGCGGCAATACTGGAAGCAGTACATGAAAGCCTACGAGAAGGCCCTCGGCGCGACCAGCACCGAGGAAGCGCCATGGTACATCGTACCCGCGGACGACAAGCCGAACGCGCGGCTCATCGTCTCGCAGATCATCCTCGACACGGTCGACGCGCTGAAGCTCCAGTACCCGAAGGCGCCCCCGCATCGGCGCGAGGAGCTGCAGAAGCTGCGCAAAGAGCTGGCGAAGTGATCGATCCCCGCGCGCTCATGGCACGAGCACGGCGGCGCCCTCGAATCGGCCGGCACGCAGATCCGCCAGCGCTTCGTTGGCCTGCCCGAGCGCATAGCGCGTGGTACGCGTCTCGATGCCCATCTGCGGCACCAGGCCGAGAAACTCGACGCCGTCCTGGCGCGTGAGATTGGCCACCGACCTGAGCTCCCGCTCCTCCCACAGCAGGCGGTAGGGCAGGGCCGGAATGTCGCTCATGTGAATGCCGGCGCACACCACCCGTCCGCCCTTGCGCACGGCCTTGAGGGCGAGGGGCACCAAAGCGCCCACCGGCGCGAAGATGATCGCGGCATCGAGCGGCTCCGGCGGCGGCTCCTCCGAGCTGCCCGCCCACACGGCGCCGAGCGTGCGTGCGAAATCCTGAGTTTTCGCGTCGCCGCGGCGGGTGAAGGCGAATACGCTTCGCCCCTGCCAGCGCGCGACCTGCGCCAGGATGTGCGCGGCGGCGCCGAACCCGTAGAGCCCCAGCCGCTGCGCTTCACCGGCAATGCGCAGCGCCCGCCACCCGATCAGTCCGGCGCACAGCATCGGCGCGAGCGACACATCGCTCCCCTGCTCGCCCAGCGCAAATGCAAAGCGCGCATCCGCGATGGTCGCGGTCGCGTAGCCGCCGTTGCGCGTATGGCCCGTGAACAGCGGTCTATCGCACAGATTCTCCCGTTGCATGAGGCAATAGCGGCACACACCGCAGGTATGGCCCAGCCAGGGAACGCCGACGCGCTGGCCGACCTCGAGCCCGCGCACATCGCGGCCCACGGCCTGGACGCGCCCGACGATCTCGTGCCCCGGAACGATCGGCACGTGCGCTTCGGCGAGCTCGCCGTCGACGACGTGCAGATCCGTGCGGCACACCCCGCAAGCGGACACCGTCAGGAGTATCTCGCCCGGGCCGGGTTGTGGATCCGCAAGCTCGGCCTGAACCAGCGCAGTCTTGATCTTGGTGAGCAGCATCGCGCGCATCGGCCTCTCCTTCGCGCCGTCGAATCCTGGGAGTCAGTCGAGGTTCGGCGGTCCCGTCAGTGTCGTCAACGCGGCGGTGACCAGCAGGATCAGCGCCGCCACCATCATCTCGGCGCCGATCGACTGGCGCAAGCGCCGCACGGCGCCGCGGTCGCCCGTGGCGATGCGCGGCACCAGTCGCTGCTTGTTGAGCGCCGCGAGCGCGAGCAGACAGGCGACGAGCGCGATCTTAAGGCCGGCGATGCGGCCGTACAGGCTGCTCCACAGCGCGGAGGGGCGCGGAAGCAACACGGCGAGCACGATCAGCCCGGCGGCGAGCAAGGCGCCGACCGCGAACACCGCCGCGCCGCTGAAGCGAGCGGCCACGGCAGCGATGGCGCCGCTCTGCGCGCGCCGCGCCTGAATGAGCAGAGGGGCCAGAGCGCCCAGCCAGAACGCGGCCGCCAGCAGATGCACCGCCAGCAGCCAGGGCAGTGTCCTCCAGCCGACGGCCCGTGTGTGTCCGATCCAGGCGAACGAGGTGGCGGCCGCCGCCGCGCCGAGCAGCGCGAGCCATCCGGGCCGTCCACGGCGCGCGAGCGCAGGAATCGCGAGCACGAGCCCGGCGGCGCGAATCAGCGCCGCCCGCCCCTCGCCGCCGTGCCATACCAGCCTCAGCAGCCCCGCATCGAGCATCCCCGAGGCGTCGCCGCTCAGGGACCCTGCGGTGACCAGCACTCGAGCGGCGCTGGCGAGCAGCGCCGCGAGAATGAGCACCAACAGCAGCCGCGCGATCGAGCGCCGGGCAGTGTGCTCGAGCAGTGAGGGGGCGTAGGCCAGAAAGCCCACGCCGCCCGCCGCACCCAAAGTGGACGCATAGAGGAGCGCCTTGACCAGGACCGCGCAGCCGTCCCAGAGCCCCATGCGGCAGGCCGCTGTGCCTCAGCCTGCCGGAGCGACGACGAAGGAGAAGGTGCCCTTCACCACGTGACCGTCGTCCACCGTCAGGGCGCTCCACTGCACCTGATAGGTTCCCGCCGCCAGCGCGGGCAGGGCGACGCGCACCTCTCGCCCCGCCGGCGCGCCGCGCTCGAGCTTCAGCGGGATGGCTGCCCCGCCCGCCGACAGCTTGAGCACGCCGAGCTGCACCGCCTCGTTGAACTCGAGCGTCAGCTCGTGGGGTGCCGCCGCGAGCCGCGCGCCGGCCGGCGGCGAGGTCGCGAGCAGTTTCGCGTGGCCGACCGCAAGGAGCGGCAGCCCGAGCGCCGCGCAGAGCAGCCACAGCCTTCTCGACATGAGCGCTCTGCCCGGTGTCACGGTTCTCCTCGGCATCACGGCTCTCCTCGGCATCACGGTTCTCCTCGGCATGACGGCTCTCCTCGACCTGACGACTCTCCTCGACCTGACCGCTCGGCTCACCGCGGCGTCGGCGGCACCGGGGTGTATTATGAGGTCGGCAGTGCTATGTTTCAGCGCTACATGCGCCCGCATCGAACCTGGCCTCTGCTCGCCGCGCTGCTGCTGGTCGCGCTGCTGCCGCTGCGCGGCTATTGCGCCTCGTGCAGCGGCCACCACGCACATTGTGGGGACACCGCGATCTCGGGCCATGCGCATGCCTGCGCGGACTGCTGCCTCACGGGCGTCGCCGCGACCGCGCCGTGCTGGGCGCTGCCGCGCCGGCCGGCCGCGAGCGCGTTCACCGCCCTGCCCTGGCCGGTTCTTACTCTCTCCCTCGATCGTCTCGACCGTCCTCCTCGCTCCTAAAGGCCCGGCGGCGCGATGCGCCGACCGGGCATGGCGTCTTCGGGCGGGTGAATTCCGTCGCCGGCACGCCCGGCGGCTCACATCATCGAGGTTGACCCATGAACATTGGAACGATGCGTGCGGGCGCTTGCGCGTCCGCGCTCGCAGGCGCGATGGCGCTCGCAGGCTGCGCGAGCTTCTCGCAGGACGGTGGATTCGATGCCGTTGCCCGCACGGCGCGGGAGCGGGTCGGGCAGGAAGTGCGCTGGACGCGCACCGCGCAGCAGAAGGCGCAAGCGGATCGCGACACCGCGCAGCTGCTCGCGCGAGCGCTTTGCGCCGACGACGCGGTACGGATTGCGCTGCTCAACAACGGATCGCTTCAGGCCTCGTTCCAGGAGCTTGGCATCTCCGAGGCCGATCTGGTGCGCTCCGGGCGGCCGCCGCAGCCGCGCTTCACCCTGCGCCGCTCCAGTGCGCAGGGACTTGCCGACATCGAGGAGACGGTGAGCGTGAGCGTGCTCGCGCTCATCACCGCCCCCTCCGTGCACGAGATCGAGAAGCGGCGCTTCGCCGCGGTGCAGGCGCAGCTCGCGGCGGGCGTCATCGAGCTCGCCGCGCGTACCCGCACGGCGTATTACAGCGCGATCGCGGCGCGCGATACCGCGCGCTACCGGCTCGAGGTCGAGCAGGCCGCCGAGACCGGCGCCGAGCTCGCGCGCCGCATGCGCGCGGCGGGCAACTGGACGCGGCTCGATGAGGCGCGCGAGCAGGGGTTCCATCTCGAGGCCGCGCTCGAGCTCGAGCGCGCACGGCTCGCCGAACAGCTGGCGCGCGAGAACCTGGTCGAGACGCTCGGGGTGAGCCTCGAGGGCGCCGGGCTGCGGCTCGCGGAGCGGCTGCCGGACCTGCCGAGCGCCATCGATCCCCTGCCGGACCTCGAGCCCGCGGCGCTCGAGCGCCGCGTCGATCTGCAATTGATGCGCGCCCGCATCGACGTGCTCGCCAGGGAGCTGCACCTCACCCGAGCCACGCGCTTCCTCGATGTGCTCGATGCCGGGCCGACCCGTGTGCAGCAAGGGCCGGGCTCAGCGCCTATCGAGACCGGCTACGAGGTGAGCCTCGAAGTGCCGATATTCGATTCCGGCGCGCCGCGCCTGCGCAAGGCCGAGGCGCGCTACGCCCAGGCGGTCGCGAGCTTCGGCCAGGCGGCGCTCGAGGCCCGCTCGCAGCTGCGCCAGGCCTACGCCCGGTATCGCTCGGCGTACGAGATCGCCCGGCGCGAGCGCGACGAGCTGCTGCCGCTGCGCCAGTCGATGGCGGACGAGGAGCTGCGGCGTTACGACGCCGGGCAGATCAGCGTGTTCGACCTGCTCGCCGACTCGCGCTCGCGGATCGCGACCGAGAGCGACTACATCCAGAGCCTGCGCGATTTCTGGATAGCCCGGGCAACACTCGATGCGGCGATCGCAGGCGCCGCTGCCCCACTGCCGAGGGTCCTTCCATGATCACGCGACGCCAGCTCTTCGCGGGAACCGGCGCCCTTGCCGCGGCGGCGGTCGGCAAGGCGGCGCTCGCGGCGCTCCCCGAAATCGTCTCCTCGCAAGCCCCTGCAACCCAGGCTCCCCTCGTGCCTGCGAACGGGCCGCACTATCACCCCGTCGCCACCTTGAACGGCTGGACCCTGCCCTGGCGCATGCGCGCCGGCGTGAAGGAGTTTCACCTCGTGGCCGAGCCCGTGGTGCGCGAGATCGCCCCGGGTATGAAGGCGCACCTGTGGGGCTACAACGGCCAGTCGCCCGGTCCGACCATCGAGGTGGTCGAGGGCGATCGCGTGCGCCTCTTCGTCACCAACCGTCTTGCCGAGCCGACCAGCATCCACTGGCACGGCCAGCGCTTGCCGAACGGTATGGACGGGGTCGCGGGGCTCAATCAGCCCGCCATCAAGCCCGGGCAGACGTTCGTGTACGAGTTTCGCGCGCAGCGCTCGGGGTCCTTCATGTACCACCCGCACGCGGACGAGACCACGCAGATGGCGATGGGCATGATGGGCTCGTGGGTCACGCATCCCGCCGATCCGCGCACCCTGGCGGTGGATCGCGACTACGTGCTGCTCCTCAACGCCTATGACATCGATCCGGGAAGCTTCACGCCCCGGGTCGGCACCATGCTCGATTTCAACCTGTGGACCTTCAACAGCCGGGCCTTCCCGGGCATCGATCCGCTCCTCGCGCGGCTCGGCGAGCGCGTGCGGGTGCGTGTCGGCAATTTGACCATGACGAACCATCCCATACACCTGCACGGCCACGAGTTCGTGGTCGCGGGCACCGGCGGCGGATGGATTGCGCAGAGCGCTCGATGGCCGGAGGTGACGGCCGACATCGGCGTCGGGCAGGTGCGCGCCATCGAGTTCGTCGCCGCCGCCCCCGGGGACTGGGCGTTTCATTGCCACAAGAGCCATCACACCATGAATGCCATGGGACACGGCGTACCGACCACGCTCGGCGTCGAGCAGTCGGACCTCGCCCGCAAGATCGCTGCGCTGGTGCCGGGCTACATGAGCGGGCAGGACATGCAGCAGATGCCGATGAGCATGCCGCTGCCCGACAACACGCTCTCCATGACGGCGGGCCGGGGCCCGTACGGCGGCATCGGGATGGGCGGCATGTTCACCGTGCTGAAGATCCGCTCGGATCTTGCGCGCGATGACTACCGGGACCCCGGCTGGTATGAGCCGCCGCGGGACAGCGTCGCCTATCTCTGGGAGGGCGAGCCGGCCGCATCGCCCGGCGGCGCCGTGCCGCGATAGAAAGTCGAGGCGGGTGTGCTCCTCAGGAACCCGGCGAGGGTCGTGGCAACCGGCCGCTCGCCCGTTCGTCCCGCAACCTCCGACAGAGGCATCACCATGCGCAATGCCCGGCACGCGGCCGTCGGTGCCGCGCCGAATGCGCGCTGCTCATCCTGGCGCTTGCGCGCGTCCACCCACAAGCTCCCCTCGAGCAGGTCGAAGCCCAGCAGGCTGAACGTGGTGTCGACGGCCTGGCGGGCGCGCTGCACCTTGAGCCGGGTCTGTGCCTGCAGGTCCTCCACCGTGCCGACGATGGCGCTGCCCAAGGGAGCCACGGGATTGGTGAGCGTCTGCACCTCCTGCTCGAGGTCCACGGGCGCATACTCATAGAACCCTCCGGCGGCCTCCGGCAGCACCTGCGAGAGCTTCACCCCGGTGAAGAAGGGGCTGCGAAAGCGCTCGATGCGCAGCATGACCGCGACGTCCATGTTGGCGAGGGCGATGACGAAAGCCTCGATCTGATTCGCCATCGGATACGGATCCCAGTTCGCGTTCGAGACGATGTAGCCGTGCTCGCCGTGGCTGTGCGCGCCGCCCTTGACGTAGAAGCGCATCAGCTGCGGCGTCGCGAGCTCCCAGGAATCCTGCGGGGAGAGGCCCAGGGCGACCGCCGGATTGTGGTCCGAGGAGTTCGCCTGCAGGGTCACCGCGTGCTCGAGCGCGGACCAGGACTCCCAGGCCGAGGCTTGCCGGATGGAGGAGGCGCGCAGGCTCTCGGGATCCTGGATGATGCGGTGGGCATCGCCCTCGAACAGATAGCTTCCCCTCAGCATGTCGAGAATGCGGGCCGCGTGCCAGTTCAGCCAGGGCTCGGGACGATCGCGCTGGACCGGCGCGCTCAGCGGCGTGACGCTCGAGTTCATGCCGTCCAGATCGATGGCATAGATCAGGTCCGCCCACTCGAGCGCGGCCCGCGCATCGTGCACCAGCAGGGCCGCCTGTCCGGTCGCATACGCATTGCTGCTGGTGAGCGCATTGTCATCGGCTGCAAAGGGCCGGATCGGCGCCAGTCCGGCGCGCTGCAGGGCCTCCTGCGCCGGCATGCGCACGCCCTCGAGGTAGACCTCGCCCGCCCCGACCATCGCCGCCCCCACGTTGCCGAGCTGCACGAGATCGCCTTCGCCGAGGGTGCCGCGCGACTGCACCACCGGCGTGATGCGCTTGTTGAGGAAGTCGATGAGCATCTGCGACAGCTGCGGACTCGGCGCGTTGTGGACCATCGCGTTGGCGCGCACCACCATCATCGCGCGCACGATTTCCTCCTCGCTCACCTCGGGTCCGGTGCCCCACAGGGCCCCGGAGCGAAACGAGCTCATCTGCGTCTTCTCGATGAGCGCGCGATTGCCGGCGCTGAGCGGATCGCCCTGGAACATGACCGTCTCGCGCTGATCCCCCGCGCCGCGATTGAACCAGTACACCGGCACTCCCTCGGCGGCCGCTTCGAGGAGCAGTCCATAGTTTTGCGCTTGCTCGCGGCGCGCCTCATCGCTCAGCGCCACTCGGGCGCCGTGGCGCGCCACGTTCACGATGTCGTCGATGGACAGATCGCGGCCCGTGAGCACGACGGTGCGATCGCTCATGGTGGCCGCTATCGGGGCGTAGCTCGCGCCCGCCTGGCCCGCGCCCGCCTGGCCCGCGCCCGCATGCGCCGCGCCCGCATGCGCCGCGGCGGCGGCACACACGGCGCCGAGCAGCGTTGTGCGGATGAATCGCGAGCGCATTGAGTTGATGTTCCTGTCGAAACGCATTGACTTGCTGCTCCTTCCGAGAGGTAAATGGCAAATGATGCACTATGCCATCTCGCCGACGTTCGCGGTGTTCCTGCTGGCGAGCCTGGTGCTCGCCGTGACGCCGGGTCCTGCGGTGATCTATCTCGTGACCCGCACGCTCGCCCACGGTCGGCGCGTGGGCTTCGCCTCCATCGGCGGGGTGGCGCTCGGCAATCTCGGCAATGCCGCGCTCGCCTGCGTGGGGCTCGCCGTGGTGTTCGCGATTTCCGCCGATGCCTTTCTCGTGGTCAAGCTCGCCGGGGCCGCCTACCTGGTGTTCCTGGGCGTGCGAGAGCTGCGCCGCGCCGCGCGCCGGCCGGCCGCTGGCGGCGCGCCGGATCGCGACCGGCCGCGGCCCTCGAGGCCGGGCACGCCGGCGCGCTCGCGCGCCTTTCGCGACGGATTCCTGGTCGCGCTGCTCAACCCGAAGACCGCGCTGTTCTTCGCCGCCTTCCTGCCGCAATTCGTGGATCCGGCCGGCTCGCCGCTGGTGCAGAGCCTGAGCCTCGGCGCTCTGTTCGTGGCGATTGCCGCCTGCACCGATACGCTGTACGTGCTCGCCGCCGATCGGCTCGCGCCACGGCTCGCCGCGCTCGGCGCGCGGGCGGCGCTCGGCCGCTACATCGCGGGGATATCCTTCATCGCGCTCGGTGTCTTCGTCGCGTGCTCGGGATCGCGCTCGGGCAAGTGAGGCCTCACTCGGCGCGGACCGCCGCCTCGGCGGCCGGCGCCGCGACGCCCTCGCGCTCTTCGCGCAGCCGGTCGGTCGTATAGATGAAGATGCTGTTCCCCACAACGCTGATGGCGAACAGCGCCATCGAGGCCGGCAGAACGTCGAGCACCTTGTGCAGGCCCAGCCACTTCACCGGCGCATCGATCCAGTGCGCGAGCGCCGCGCGCCATCCGGTCAGGCCGTCCGCGCCGGCCAAGTGCGCAAGTGTCGCGCGCATGCCGTCGTTCACTCCGATGTGCGTCCATTCCCCATTCTCGAACCAGCGGTACAGCTGCAGGCCGATGAGCAGCAGGAAGCCGCCGAAGCATCCGTAGGCGAAGAGGGCGCCCAGCACGCTGCCCGCCCGCAGCGCCGTCTCGCGAGCGCTCAAGACGCCGCCCCGCCGGGCACCGGGCAGGCCTTCACTTCCAGCCGCTGGATGCGCCCCGCCTCGCCCTGCAGATCGGAGGGCTTCAAGACGCTGTCGGTCGGCTTCAAATCGATGTCGATCCAGTACACATCGCCCGTGCGCTTGCGATCCGCGATCGCCGGATTGAAGCCGAGCGACTGCGCCTGGGCAACGCGCGTCTGCGCGCGCTTCGAGTCGCCGAACAGGCCGAGCGAGATCACCGATCCTTCATTCGGGCCGGGCATCTCCAGCGCGTCCTCGACGCCGCCCGACTTGAGCTTCGCCAGCATCTGCTCGCTGCTGCGCGAGGCGGGGATGGGCAGGTACACCCAGATGCCCGCCCACACCTCCCCGTCCGCCACCCGCTGTCTCGGATCGTAGCCGCCGCTGCGCAGGGTGCTGGCGGCATGCGCCGCCTCGGCCACATCGCGGAACGGACCCACGCTGATGCAGCGCTTCACGTTGGTGAGAAGCCCCGCCGATCCCTCGCTCGCCGCCTCCTCGCGCACGGAGGACCCCGCGCTCGCTGTGACGCCGCTCCCCGCACCCGGGCCGCTCGTGCCGCCGCTCGACCCCGCCCCGCCGCTGGCGCCGACCATGCCGCCGCCGCTCGATCCCGCCTCCGCGGCCGCACGCGCCGCCGCCGCGGCGCCCGGGCTTTGCCCGGCGGGCACTTCCGAGGCGAGCATCAAGGTGGCCGCGGGTGCAGGCCCGACGTCCTGTGGATGGGCGATCCCGCGGCTCCACAGGAAGTAGCCGATGTTCGCCAGGGCGAGACAGACGACGATGCCCTTGAGGAGCGTCATGCATCACCGGGTGCGGGCCGCAGGCTTGCGTCGCCGGAAATGAATTTCTGCAATCGGCCCCCGCTCTCCAGCAGCAGCGCTCCGTCCTCATCGACCCCCCGTGCAATGCCCTCCACCAGGTCCTCGCCGATGAGCACGCGCGCGGCCCGGCCCTCGAGGGCGTCGAGCGAGCGCCAGCGGTCGCGAAACGGCGCGAAGCCGAGGCGCTCGAACGCCTCGAGCATGCTCAGCAGCTCCTCGAGCAGCGCCGCCGCGACGCCATTGCGCGAGAAGCCGGCCGGGCAGGCCTCGGCCAGCGCCGCCGGGCGCGTGCCGCGCAGCTCGATGGCGCGCCGCGACTCGCCCGACAGGAAGAGATTGAGACCGACGCCGATGACCGCGTGCGCCGCGCCGGCATCGGTCCTGAGCTCGACCAGGATGCCGCCCATCTTGCGCCGGCCGAGCCACACGTCGTTCGGCCATTTGAGGCTCGTGCCCGAGGCGCCCACGCGGGCGAGCGCGCGGCAGACCGCGACGCCGGCCGCAAGGCTCAACGCCGAGCCGGCACGGGCCGCCTCGGGAAACCTCCAGCCGACCGACAGGGCGAGACTGGCGCCGAAGGGCGCTATCCACGGGCGGCCCCGCCGCCCGCGCCCCGCGACCTGCAGCTCGGCAAGAACGGCGTGGGCGCACTGCGCCGCGGGGGCCGGCCGCGCGAGCAAGTAGCTGTTGGTCGAATCGACTTCGAGCAGCACCTCGAGCTCATCGAGCGCCGCTGCGCCGCGCTCCTTGAGCAGCGCGCCGATGCGCGCCGCATCGAGCAGCTCGATCGGCTCCGCCAGGCGATAGGCGCCCGCGCCCGCGGCGGCGATGTCGATCCCCTGCGCTTGCAGATGCCCGATCGCGGCCTCGACCTGCGCGCGCGCGATGTCGAGCTGCTGCGCCAGGCCCGCGGCGGTGCGCGGCGCGCCTGCCGCGAGCGCGCCCAGCACGGCGTGCGCCGCGTCTATACGGGGCGCGAGCGAAACAGCCATAGCCTGTGGACGCGATGCTCTTCGCCGGCGCGCATGCGCGCGATATTGGCGCGATGGGTGAAGATCACGAACAGCTCGATCGCCGCGCAGAACGTGAGCAGGGGAGCGTTCCCGGGCTCGAGCACGTACACCACCGCGACCAGCGCTGCGCCGGCGCACATGCTGGCGAGCCCGACGTAGCCGCTCAGCACCAGCACCAGCAGCCAGCACCCGAGAACGGGCGCGAGCAGCCGCGGCTCGATGGCGCCGACGACCCCGATCATGGTGGCGACCCCCTTGCCGCCGCGAAAGGCGAACCACACCGGATAGACGTGGCCCACGATGACCGCGAGGCCGCAGGCCACCGCGAGCCACGCGCGGGCGAGGTCCGGATCGATGGCGACGCCCGGCAAGGCGGCTTGCGGCAGATAGCGGACGGCAATCACGCCCTTGCCCGCGTCGATCAACAGCACCGACAGCGCGAACAGCTTGCCCTGCGTGCGCAGGGCGTTGGTGGCGCCGGCATTGCCGCTGCCGAGGCGGCGGATATCGATGCCGCGCAGGCGCCCGAGCACCAGGCTCCCGAGCAGCGAGCCGAGCAGATAGGCGAGCAGAGTCTTGACACCCAGTTCCAGCATGCGGCGATTATGCCACCAGACGCGTGGGGGCCCCTCTAGGACCGTCGCGCAAGATGCACCTCGGCCAGCATGCAGCGCACACCCCCGCCGCCGCAGCGCTCGATGACCGGGATATCCGCCGTGAGCACCTCGCCGTGCTTCTCGAGCGCGCGCCGCTGGCGAGGCTCGAGAGCACCCCATGCGGTCGTGGACATGGCGATGACGGTCGAGCCGGGCGCAGCGAGCTCCAGGATGTTGCCGGCGAAGGCATGCATCTGCGCCGGCGAGATCTCCACGATGTCGTGTCCGGTCGCGGTCAGCTGCGCGTAGACGGCGTCCCGGCGCTTGAGCTCGGTGATCGAATCGCCGCAGATCACGGCGAAGCCCGTGCCGATCGCCATCATGACGTTGGTGTGGTACACCGGCCTGCCGGCGGCATCGGTCGCCTCGAACGCCGCGAGCTCGTAGTCGAGCTGCTGCGCGAACTCTCCCAGCACATCGAGGTCGGTGCGCGGCGACAGGCAGGCATAGGCGATGCGCGCGGGTCGATCGAGCACCAGGCTTCCGGTTCCCTCCAGATAGCGGCCGTGATCCTCGCGGTAGCTCAAGTCCACGGTGCGCGTGACTCGAAACGGGCCGGCGCCGATCACCTGACGGATCAGCTCCTCGCGCCGCTCCAGGCGCCGGTTCGGCGCCATCATCGGGTACAGCACGATGGTGCCGTCGCGATGAAAGCTCACCCAGTTGTTGGGAAAGACCGCATCGGGCTTCGCCGGCTCCGCGCTGTCGTGCGCCACGATCACCGTCATTCCCGCGCGCACCAGCCGCTCGGCGAGCGCGTCGAACTCGCGCACCGCGGCGCCCTGCACGTCGGCGGGCGCACCGCTCCCGGGCGCACCGCTCCCGGGCGGAGCGCTCGCGGCGGCGCGCGGCAGCTCCTGAAAGCTGTTGCTCGCCGAAGTCTGCGGATTGAAAGCGAAGCGCGCCGGACGCACCATCAGCACCGCCGGCGCGCTCTGGGGTTCCTTGTGGGGCGCAGCCTCGAGCATCACGCTAAACTATATCAAGGCCGCTCGCCGGCCGAGACTTCGTGCTTCAATGAATCGGGGAAATGATATTGCCGGTTGCGGTGAACAATGCATTGCTGGTGCTGGCGGCGGCGTTCACCGCGGCCTCGAGCGCCCATGCCGCCGCCGCCAAGCAGGCCTCCCCGGCTGCCGGCGCGCCGCGCGCGGCGAACGGCTACGAGTTCAGCTTCGACACGTTGCTCGCCGAGGCGAAGCTCCTGGCGGGAAAGCCTTATGTCCCGCAGCGCAGCACCCTGCCCTCGGCCCTCGACAAGCTCAGCCCCGAGCAGTACCGCAGCATTCACTTCAACCGCGAAGCGGCGATCTGGCGCCAAGAGGGGCTGCCGTTCCGGCTCGAGCTGCTGCGCGCGCAGTTCAACGTGCAGACGCCCGCGGTGACCGTCTCCACGGTCGAGGACGGCAGGGCCCACGACCTGGTCGCCACCCCCGCGATGTTCGCCGCACCCTCGGTCCCCGAGCTCGGCAACGCGGTGTCCTTGCCGCTCTCCGGCTTTCGCGTCGTCGCCCACATCAATTCCAAGAACGCCTGGGACGAGTTCCTGGTGTTCCAGGGCGCGAGCTACTTCCGGGCGGTCGCCAAGAACCAGGTCTACGGGCTCTCCGCGCGCGGCCTCGCCATCAACACCGCGGAGCCTGCGGGCGAGGAGTTCCCGGCCTTCACGCATTTCTGGATCGAGCGGCCGTCGCGGCGCGCCGCCTCGATCGTCATCGATGCGCTGCTCGAGAGCGCGTCCATCACCGGCGCATATCGGTTCACCGTGACGCCGGGCGTTGAGACCGTCATGGAGATCGAGTGCACGCTGTTCCCGCGTACCGATCTGCGCGTGGTCGGCATCGCCCCGCTCACCTCGATGTTCCTGTTCGACGAGACCAACCGCGGCCGCCTCGACGACTATCGTCCGGAGGTGCACGACTCGGACGGCCTGCAGATCACCTCGAGCAGCGGCGAGCACATATTCCGGCAGCTCGCAAATCCCACCAAGCTGCAGGTGTCGACCTTCACCACGCGCGCCCCCCAGGGCTTCGGGCTGGTGCAGCGCTCGCGCGATGAGAGCGACTTTCAGGACTTCGAGGATCAATACGAGCGCCGTCCGAGCGCCTGGGTCGAGCCGCACGGCGAGTGGGGCGCGGGCGCGGTCGAGCTGGTCGAGATTCCCTCCGGCCGCGAGAGCAACGACAACATCGTCGCCTTCTGGCGGCCCGCACAAGGCCTCGCCGCCGGCCATCCCGCGGAGTTCGCGTACGCCCTCACGTGGCTGTCCGAGCCGCCGCTCCCCAAGGGGCTCGGCGAGGTGATGGCCACCCGCTCGGGCGCGAGTCTCGACGGCAGGCGGCGCGTGTTCATCCTGGACATCGTCGGCGCGGGCGAGAGCGCCGACGGCCTGAAGGTCGATCTCGGTGCCTCGGCGGGCAAGATATCGAATGTCGCGCTGGTGTCCAACAAGGCCATGCACGGCCTGCGCGCGAGCTTCGAGATCGATCCGAACGATGCGGACCTCATCGAATTGCGCCTGCGCATCATGCGCGGCGATCACCCGGTGTCCGAGACATGGCTCTATCGATGGACCCCTCCTTAAGATCCGCCGCGCGCCTCGAGCCCGAGGAGCTCGGCGGCGGCATGCCGCCCGAGGCCCCGCTCAGCATGCCGGCCCAGGATCTGGACTATGCCTCCGCGAGCCTGTCCCCGCGCCCGGCGAGCGCAGCCGTCTGGTTCGCGCGCCTCATCCTGGTCACGGTGGGCACGAGCGTGACCACCTATGGCGTCTACCAGATGCTGCAGGTGGTGCGCTTCGCGAGCATGACCTTCCTGCAGGGGCTGATGATCTTCTTCTTCGGCGTGTCGCTTGCCTGGATCGCGTTCGCCGCCGGCTCGGTGATCGCGGGTGCCTCGAAGCGCCGCGATCCGGCCCCCGGGCCCGCTCCCGGGCACGGCGGCCCGCTGACGGCGCTGGTCATGCCGATCTACAACGAGGACCCGACACGCACCACCGCGGCCCTGCAAGCCATGGCCGAGGCGCTCGCGCAGGCGGGCTGCAACCGCTCCTTCGAGATCCTCGTGCTGTCCGATTCCACCAACGCGGATGCGTGGGTACGCGAGACGGCGGCGGTGGGGCGCCTGCGGCGCTCGCTCGCCTCGATCATGCCGGTGTGGTACCGCCGGCGCTGGCGCAACCTCGCGCGCAAGGCCGGCAATCTCGGTGAGTTCGTCTCGCGCTGGGGCGGGCGCTACGAGCACATGGTGGTGCTCGATGCGGACAGCCTGATGGCCGCAGCGACGCTGGCGCGGCTCGCGCGGATGATGGACGCCGATCCCGCGCTCGGCATCCTGCAGACCGCGCCGCAGCTCATCGGTGCGCGCACGCTGTTCGGCCGCTTGCAGCAATTCGCCGCCTGCGCCTACGGGCCCATCATCTCGCGCGGGCTCGCCGCCTGGTCGGGCGACAGTGCGAACTACTGGGGCCACAATGCAATCATCCGCGTGCGCGCGTTCGCGCAGAGCTGCGGGTTGCCCGAGCTCGAGGGCCGCAAGCCCTTCGGCGGCCACGTGCTCTCGCATGACTTCGTCGAGGCGGCGCTCATGCGCCGCGCCGGCTGGAAGGTGCGCATGAGCACCGACTGCGGCGGATCCTGGGAGGAGTCGCCTCCCTCGCTCATCGACGTCGCGGTGCGCGACCGGCGCTGGGCGCAGGGGAACCTGCAGCACACGAAGGTCATCGGCGCCTCGGGCTTGAGCTTCGTGAGCCGCATGCACCTCGGCATCGGCATCATGAGCTATCTCTCCTCGCCCCTGTGGCTGCTGATGCTGTGCATCGGATTCGCGCTCGCCGTGCAGTCGCACCTCATCCGCCCGGAGTATTTCAACCACGACTTCCAGATGTTTCCCACCTGGCCGCGCTTCAACGTCGAGCTCATGATGGAGCTGTTCTGGTTCAGCATGGTGGTGCTGCTGATACCGAAATTCATCGGCCTGGTACGCGCCATCCTCTCGCCGCGCATGCGCCGCCGCAGCGGCGGTGTCATCGGCGTCACGGCCAGCTTCCTGCTCGAGGTGATCCTCTCGGCGCTGTATGCGCCGGTGATGATGCTGATGCAGAGCAGGCATGTGTTCGAGGTGTTCATGGGGCGCGACTCGGGATGGAATCCGCAGCGCCGCGAGGGCGGCGGAACGAGCTGGGGCGAGGCCTGGCATTTTCACAAGCGCGACATGCTGATCGCGGCGGTCACCGGGGCCGTGTTCTGGTTCCTGTCGCCCTCCTTGCTCGCCTGGGTGTCGCCGGCTCTTCTGGGATTGCTGCTTGCCGTGCCGCTGTCGCGCGCCAGCGGCTCGCCCGCGCTCGGCGGCGCCCTCGGCAGATTCGGCCTGCTGCGCACGCCCGAGGAGGTCGAGCTCCCGCCGCTGTTCGTGCGCCGCGCGCAGCTGATCGCCGAGGCGCAGCCGCTGCCCGAGGATGGCCTGAAGTTCCTGGCGCGCAACCGCGAGGCGCGCCTCGCGCACATCGAAGGGAACCTGCCGCGCCCGCCCGATCCCCTCGGCTCTCCCGACCCGAACGCCTTCACCGCGCGTCAGAAGCTCATCGACGCGCGCTCGCTGGAGGAAGCGCTCGGCTGGCTGACGCGCGTCGAGCGCGTCGAGGTCGCCGGCAGCGCGCAGCTTCTCAATCAGCTCGCGCTGCTGCCCGACTCGCAGCGCCCCGCCCCGTTCATCTGATCGTTTCCAAAGGAACGCAATCCCATGACCGACCGCCGCGCCGCATTGAAGCAACTGGCCCTGGGACTTGCAGGGGGCCGGTGGGTGCTCGGCAGCCTCGCGCACGCGGCGCCGTCGGCGGCAGGACCTGCGGGCGCTGCGCCGGCGCCGCAGCCGTTCGATTTTGCCTGGCTCAAGGGGCAGGCGCACTGGCTCGCGAGCAACGCCTATCAGCCCGCGAAGGATGTCCTGCCGCCCGCCATGGCCAAGCTCGGCTACAACGAGTACCAATCGATTCGCTTTCGCGCCGATCACGCCTTGTGGGCGGATGCCGGGCTGGACTTCCGGATCCAGTTCTTCCACGTCGGGCGCAACTTCACCGAGCCCGTCCGCATGTACGAGGTCATCGACGGCCAGGCCCGCGAGATCCTCTACGACCCGGCCATGTTCGAGTGGGACAAGAGCGGGCTCGATCCCTCGGTGATGAAGGATCGCGCGGGATTTGCCGGCTTTCGCATTCAGTTCGTGACCGACTGGCGCGACGACGTTGCCGCATTTCTGGGCGCGAGCTACTTCCGCGCGGTCGGCGGGGACACGCGCCAGTACGGGCTCTCGGCGCGCGCGCTCGCCGTCGACACCGCCTTCCCGCGGCCCGAGGAGTTCCCGCGCTTCACCGCCTTCTGGTTCGAGCGGCCGGCCAAGGATGCCGGCACGCTGACGCTGTACGGGCTGCTCGACTCGCCCAGCATCGCCGGCGCGCTGCGCTTTCTGATCGCGCCCGGCGGCACGATGATCATGAACATCGACGCCGCCTTCTATCCGCGCAAGCCGATCGAGCGCCTCGGCATCGCTCCGCTCACCAGCATGTTCTTCTACGGCGAGAACGATCGGCGCATGGCAAACGACTGGCGCCCGCAGATTCATGATTCGGACGGGCTGTCCATGTGGACGGGCGCCGGCGAATGGATCTGGCGGCCGCTGGTCAATCCGGCACAGCTGCACATGAACTCCTACCTGGACGACAATCCGCGCGGCTTCGGTCTGCTGCAGCGCGACCGAAACTTCGATCATTATCAGGACGACGGCGTGTACTACGATCGCCGGCCGAGTCTGTGGGTCGAGCCCAAGGCCGGCCCGAACGGCGGCTGGGGCAAGGGCGCGGTGCAGCTGGTCGAGATACCCACGGCGGATGAGACCTTCGATAACATCGTCGCCTTCTGGAATCCCGCCGACAAGCCGCGGCCGGGGCAGGAATTGCTGTTTGGATACCGGCTCTACTGGGGCGAGAAGATGCCCTACTCCTCGCCCCTCGGGCAGACCATCGCCACGCGCACCGGCCTCGGCGGCATCGTGGGAGTGAAGCGGCAGTACTACTCCTGGCACTTCGCCGTCGACTTCGCCGGCGGCGAGCTCGGCGCGCTGCCCAAGGATTCTCCCGTGGAAGCGGTGGTGAGCACATCGCGCGGCACCACCGAGCACGTGACCGCGCACTACGTGGCGGAGTTCGGCGGCTATCGGGCGCTCTTCGACGTGCGCCCGGACGATTCCGTCGAGCCCATCGATCTGCGGCTGTACTTGCGCATCGAGAACCGGCCGCTCACCGAGACCTGGATCTACCAGTGGACCCCGCCGTCCGCCAAGGAGCGCAAGCTCGCGATCCAGTGAAGCTCGCGATCCAGTGAAGCCCGCGATCCGGTGAAGCCGTGATCGCGCTCGTCGCGGCGCGCTCGTCGCGGCGCGCGGGTCGCGGCGCGGCGGCGCCTCAGCGGTCCTTGGGCCGTCCGAGCGTCGGCATTCGCTGCGTGTCGCCGGTGGGCCGGCGCAGCTCGGCCTCGCGCCTCAAGAACGGCTGAGCGGCGCGCGGGTCGAGCATGGCCAGCCGGTGCTCGTTCAACTGATGCTTGAGCAGCGGCAACAGCGCGCGCTGCGACTCCGTCTCCTCGGGCGGACCGACCAGGGCGCGGCAGTACAGATCGAAGTACTCGCTGTAGAGCTGTTCGTAGCGCTGCATGGGATCGAGAAAATCCGGATCGCGCACCACGTCCGCGCCGACGTGATTGACGCACAGGAAGCTGCATGCCTTGCGCAGATAGGCGCCGTGCTCCGTGACGATCGCCGCCTCGTAGCTGCGCCCCGGACGAAAATGCGCGACCACGCGCACCCGCTCCTCGCCGCGCACCGCGCTGGTGCGCAAGTACTGGAACAGCGCCTTGCCGTGCAGCAGCCGAAACGTCGCTTGCTTGAGCGTGTCCACCTGCACGCGCCTTGCGGTGCAGCTGGCGATCTGGCGCATGAGGTTGGAGTGCTCCCGCTCCCACAGCTGCCAGACCTGCGGGCTCTCGAGGATGCGCCGTGCGATGAGTTGCTCGGTCGCCTCCCCATGCCTCAGGGCCGCCTCGACTCGGTCCGTCGATTCGCGCATCAATCGTGCGTGGCTGATGGCCGGTTGAGGCATCTATCTCTCCTCGCCCGGCATTCTGATAAGCGCCCTGCGGCTGTCAAAGCGTCGCCAACGGGGGACAGCGGCATTCCCGCAAGGCGCTCCTACGAGAAATGTTGCCGGCCCGATCATGCTGCGGCGCATGGAGCCCGCCCGAGCTCAGTAGTGGCGCATCAACAGCCAATGAGCGAGCGACCTGAGCGGCGCGGCATGGGCGCCGAAGGGCTCGAGCGCATCGAGCGCCTGGGCGTGCAAGAGATGCACTCGCTCCTGGGAGGCCTCGATCCCGATCACGGTCGGATGCGTGGGCTTGGCGTGCTCGCGGTCCGCGCCGGTCGCCTTGCCGAGCGTGGAGACATCGCCCAGCAGATCGAGCAGGTCGTCTTGAATCTGGAAGGCGAGCCCGATGGCCGCCGCAAACCGGGTGAGCGCGGCATGATGCGACTGCGGCAGATCGGGAGCGCATTCGGCGGCCATGAGCACGCTCGCTCGAATGACGGCACCGGTCTTGCGCCCGTGCATGTCCTCGACCTCGGCGATATCGAGCTTCTTGCCCTGCACCTCCAGATCGATCGCCTGGCCGCCCGCCATGCCGAACGTGCCGCTCGCCTCGCTCAGCAGATCGACCAGACGCAGGCGCACGGCCGGCGAGGCGGGCAGGCCCGGATCGCGCGCCAGCAGCTGAAATGCCAGCGGCTGCAGCGCATCGCCGACCAGGATCGCGGTCGCCTCATCGTAGGCCTTGTGACAGGTCGGGCGGCCGCGGCGCAGGTCATCGTCGTCCATCGCCGGTAAATCGTCGTGCACCAGGGAGTAGACATGAATCAGTTCGATGGCGCAGGCCGCGGCCTCGACCTGATCCTCGGTGAGACCGAGGGTACGCGCGGTCGCGAACAGCAGCGCCGGACGGATGCGCTTGCCGCCGCCGAGCACGCTGTAACGCATCGCCTGGTGCAAGCGGCAGGGGACGACGTCCGCGGCCGGAAGCCGCCGGTCGAGCGCCTGCTCCATCCTCGCCTGCCAGGCCTCGAGCTGGCGCCCGAAACCCGCGTCGGCGACTTCTTCCCGGGTGGTGCGACGATCGGCCGGGACGCGATCGGCCGGGCGACGATCGGCCGGGCCACGATCGGCTGCGTTGCTCACCACGCCCTCCCCGCCGCTGCGGCCTGCGCGCTCAGCGCGTCGCCGCGACTCCGGCCGAATCTCCGGATTCGCGGTTCATACGCTTGATGTCGGTGAGCGGGATGGCGGCGACCGTCGGGGCAGAGGTCCCTTCCGCGTAGCGAATGGGCAGCTCGGGCGCCATCGGGCCGGTCACTCGCGGGCCGCGCAGCGCGACCTTGAGGGCCTTGAGCGGGTGGCGAAAGGTGTCGTTGACCGCCGTGCCCTCGAATCCGCAATGCGCCATGCAGTTGTCGCAGCGCGGGTTGCGGCCGACCCCGTAGCGCTCCCAGTCGGTATCCTCGAGCAGCGAGCGATAGGTCGGCGCGTATCCCTCGTCGGTGAGCAGATAGCAGGGGCGCTGCCAGCCGAAGATGTTGTAGGTGGGATTGCTCCAGGGGGTGCACTGATAGGACTGATTGCCCGCGAGGAAGTCCAGGAACAGGGAGGACTGATTGAAGGACCACGCCTTGCTCGAGGGCCGCCGGCCGCGCCTGAAGATCTCGCGGAACAGCTGCTTGCTCGCATGGCGCCCCAGGAACACGTCCTGACGCGGCGCGTGGTGATAGCTGTAGCCCGGCGAGACGGTGATGCCCTCGACACCGAGCCCCATCGCGGTGTCGAAGAAATCCGCCACCGCGTCGGGATCCTCGCCGGTGAACAGCGTGCAGTTGATGGTCACGCGAAAGCCCTTCTCGCGCGCCAGCTTGATCGCGGCCACCGCCTTGTCGTAGACGCCCTCTTGACAGACCGACTCGTCGTGGCGCTCCCGGTTGCCGTCCAGATGAATCGAGAATGTCAGGTACGGCGAGGGCCGGTATTCGTCGATGTGCTTGGCGAGCAGGATCGCGTTGGTGCACAGATAGACGAACTTCTTGCGCGCCACGATGCCGGCGACGATCTGCGGCATCTCCTTGTGGATGAGCGGCTCGCCGCCGGGAATGGAAACGATCGGGGCGCCGCATTCATCGACCGCCCCCAGGGCGTCCTCGAGGCTCACCCGCTTCTGCAGGATCTCCTTCGGATAGTCGATCTTGCCGCAGCCGGCACAGGCGAGGTTGCACTGGAACAAGGGCTCCAGCATGAGCACCAGCGGATAGCGCTTGTCGCCGCGCAATTTGCGCGTGGCCAGGTACTTGGCCACCCGGTAAGCTTGCAGAAGAGGTATTGCCATGATGTATGTTACCGCGGCCGCCGCGGCTGCGCCCTCAGATTAAGATTGCCTCATCATAAAGCCGAAGGCTCATAAAGCCCTAGGCTCACCGAGCACCCCGCGATGCTCGCGCCATATTCTCGCCCATTCGAGCATGAACCAGGGGGTATATCTTGGACTGTCGGATCGCGTCATGTCCCGTTGTAGGATTTCCGGCCGCATCCAGCGCCAATCGACTATCTCCTCGCGATTGACCTCGAGGGGCCCGTCGCACCGCCCTATGAACACCGAGCACAGCTCGCGCTCCGCGCCGTTGGCATCGAACTGCGCGTGGTACTGGAACTTGAACAGGAATTGCAGAGGGCATTGTATGCCAAGCTCTTCGAGCAGGCGCCGGCGCGTCGCGGCCTGCATGCTCTCGCCGACGCGCGGGTGGCTGCAGCAGCTGTTCGACCAGTACAGGGGCCAGAGCCGTTTGCGGGGCGCTCTTTGCTGCACGAGCAACTCGCCGCGGCGGTTGAAGATCAACAGCGAGAACGCGCGGTGGAGCACCCCCTGGCCCTCGTGGCACAGGTCCTTGCTCAAGTGGCCGAGCCGCCGGTCCGCTTCGTCGACCAGGATCAAGGCATCCGAATCTGCCATAATGCCGCTTCCATCGAGACCATTTCCATGCCTGATCGCATCCATACCGACAACCTGAACGGCCCTGCGCCTGCAGTCGGCTCGGATCATAGCTGCTTGCGAAACCTACGCGCCAGCGCCCGGGGTTTCGCGATTGACGCGCGCGCGCCGCGCCGCTGTCGAGATCGGCGCCGCCGCTGACTGAAAACCTGGAGTTAAGGAGTGACCTTCACGCCCCATTTATGGATGTTCTGGTGCGGCAGCGGCATTGCCGGCGTGGCCGCCGTGTACGCCGTGGCCGCCGTGGCCGCCGTGCGCACGCGGCTCGCGCCCGACGGCGGCGCTCGTCCCGCGCAGACGCCTCCCGTGACCATCTTGAAGCCCCTGTGCGGCGACGAGCACGAGCTCTATGAATGCTTGCGATCGTTCTGCGAGCAGGACTATGCGCGCTTGCAGATCGTATTCGGGGTGAGCGACGGCGCCGACCCGGCGGTCGCGGTGGTGAGCCGTCTGCAAGAGGAGTTCCCGCACATCGACATCGACCTGGCGATCGACCGGCGCCAGCACGGCAGCAGCCGCAAGGTGAGCAATCTGATCAACATGATGCCGCTCGCCCGTCACGATCTGCTGGTCATCTCCGACAGCGACGTGCGGGTCGCGCGCGACTATCTTGCGAGGATCGTTCCGCCGCTGCTCGACCCGCAAGTCGGAATCGTCACCTGCCCGTATCGGGGCAATCCGCGCCGTGGCCTGTGGTCGCTCCTCGGATCGATGTTCATCAACGACTGGTTCATTCCTTCCGTACGCGTCGCCGCGATGTGCGGATCGCGCGCCTTCGCCTTCGGGGTGACCATCGCGCTGCGCCGGCAGGTGCTGGCGCGCATCGGGGGGTTCGCCTCGATCGCCAATCAGCTCGCTGACGATTACCGGCTCGGCGAGCTGACGCGCGCGCTCGGCTTGCGCACCGTGCTCTCCGACGTGGTGGTGGAGACCTGCGTCGATGAGCGCAGCCTCGGGGAGCTCCTCCGCCACGAGCTGCGCTGGCTGCGCACCATCCGCACCGTGCGCCCGCTCGGCTACTGCCTGTCGTTCGTCACCTTCGGCGTGCCGATGGCCTTCGCCGGAGCCGTGATCTCGAACGGCGCCTGGCCCGCGGTCGTCCTTCTGGCCGTGACGGCGCTGGCGAGGATCATGCTGCATTTTCGCATGCGGGCCACGCAGCGGAACATCACGCGCGATCTCGTGCTGCTGCCGTTGCGCGACGTGTTGAGCGTGGCGCTGTGGGGCTGGGGGTTCGTCACGCGCAGCGTCCACTGGCGCGACGACCGGCTGCGCGTGACGCGCGACGGATCGGTGCAGCCGGTGGTGAGAATCACGCAATGACGCCGCGCGGCCCGGTGAGGCGCTTGATCGTCACGGCGGACGATTTCGGCGCGGCTCTGCAGGTCAACGAGGCGGTCGAGGCGGCGCATCGCAACGGGGTGCTCACCGCGGCGAGCTTGATGGTGAGCGCCGCCGCGGCGGCGGACGCGATTGCGCGCGCCAGGCGTCTGCCGGCGCTGCGCGTGGGGTTGCATCTGGTGCTGGTCGAAGGCCGTCCGACCTTGCCGGCCCGATCGCTTTCCCGGCTGGTGGATTGCACCGGGATGCTGCGCTCCGATATGGCGGCGCTCGGCGCGCTGATCGCGGCGAGCCGCACCGCGCGCGCGCAGCTCGCCGCCGAGATCACCGCGCAGTTCGAGGCGTTTGGCGCCACCGGGCTCGCCCTCGACCACTGCAATGCGCACAAGCACTTTCATCTGCACCCCGTCATCGCCGGCATGATCGTGGGCATCGGCCGGCGCTTCGGCTTGCGCGCAGCCCGGGTGCCGCTCGAGCCCGCGGCGCTGCTGCGCAAGGTGGAGCCGCGCACCCCGCGCATGGCCGCGCTCGCGCTGCTCCCCTGGGCGCTGCTGCTGCGCCGGCGCTTTCGCGCCGCCGGACTGACCACCTGCGACCGGGTGCTCGGCCTGCGATGGTCCGGGTGCATGAGCCGCCAGCGCCTTGGCGGCCTGATATCGAACCTCCCGGCCGGATTGAGCGAAATATATCTGCATCCGGCCACCGGCCCCTACGAGGGCTGCGCGCCCGGCTACCATTACCGCGAGGAGCTGCAGGCCCTGACCGCACCCGAGGTCCTCGCCGCATGCCGCGGCGGCGGATTCGAGCTCGGCGGTTTCGCAGACTTTGCCGCCGCGCGCGCGCAGGACGACCCCGCCTTCCATCGCGCCGCGTGAAGTGGCGCATCGCCATCGTGGCGGCGCTCGGTCTCGGGCTGGCGCTGTACCTCGTCTGCCACGTGGGTGTGGGCCTGGTGCTGTCGGCCGCCACGCACGTGGGCTGGCGCGGCTTTGCCGCGCTCTGCGTGTATGCCCTCTCGACCCAGCCCATCCTGGCCGCGGGCTGGCGCACGCTGCTGCCGCCGGGGTGTGAGGCTTCTTATGGAGTGCTTCTCTGGGCGCGGATGATCCGCGAGGCGGCGAGCGACGTGCTTCCCTTCTCGCAGCTGGGCGGCATCGTGCTCGGCGCCCGTGCCGCCATCGTGCATCGCACGGCCCCTTCCCTCGCCTTCGCATCGATCATCGCCGACGTCACCGCCGAATTGCTCGCGCAAGTCGCCTTCATCGCGCTCGGCCTCGCCATTCTCCTCACGCATTTGCCCCACACCCCCTTCGCCGCATCGCTCGGCCGGTACTTCCTGCTCGGTCTCGCGCTCGCGATCTCGGCCGGCGCGGTGCTTCTGGCCTTGCAGCGCTACGGCCATCGGCTCAC
>Ga0335073_10001428_pt1 | contig 31888 bp, 24 predicted proteins | sample Lox_Sample_22_FD_207093 | JGI IMG/M metagenome (GOLD analysis project Ga0335073, IMG submission 207093) | Soil microbial communities from Loxahatchee National Wildlife Refuge, Florida, United States - Lox_Sample_2.2 | ecosystem: Environmental > Terrestrial > Soil > Wetlands | place: USA... | reverse complement strand
TCTGGCCCATCGTGTATTTGCTTGCGGGTAAACATGTAACGGGCCGCATAGGAGTAGCCGCACGCCGGTCGGCGCGGGGGATCACGGCGCGGCACGTAGCAGGAGTCAGGGTGGGGAAGTCAACCAGACCGCGATCCAGGCTTGTCATGCTCGCGGGCGCGTTGGCCGGCGTGGTCACGCTGGCCGCCGCCTGCTCTCAGGCGTCGCCGCCGAAGCCCAAGCCGCACCGGGTGGCCGCGCCGCTCAGCACCCCCGCGACGGCGCCGCCCGTCGGCCCGCACGGCGGCGTGGACCTCAACGTGCTGGTGGTGACCGACGGCACGGGGGCGGTCGAGGCCGTCCGCCAGCAACTGGCCACCGAGGGCCTGCCGGCCACGGTCGTCGACCTGCGCGACGCCTCCCGGCCGGTCATCACCCGGGCGTTCCTGGCGCGCAGGCTTCCCGGCGGGGGCCGGGGAGGCAACTTCGACGGGATCGTGCTGCCGAGCGCCGCCCCGCAGGCCCTGTCCGCGGCCGAGCAGGCCAACCTGGCCTGGTACGAGCACAGGTTCGGGGTGCGCCAGGTCGACGCGTACTCACCCCCCATGCCCGACCTGGGGATGAGCTCGCCACCGGTCTACAGCGGGCCGCTCACCGCGAACGCGGGCGTGACCCCGGCGGGCGCCCGGGCCGGGTTCGGCTACCTCAACCCCTCGTTCCCGTTCAGCGGAGGGCCGGCCGGCCCCGGGCCGTTCGGCTACCTGGCCCAGCCCGTGCCCGGCGGCGGCGCCACGCCGCTGGTTACCGCGAAGATCCCGAATTCGCCCGGCTCCGGCGCGCTGGTGTGGCAGTACGACAGCGGGGGGCGCCAGCAACTCGGCATCGGCTTCGGCTACAGCTACGGCGAGGCGCAGTTCCACTACCTGGCCCACGGCATCGTGGACTGGCTCACCCGGGGCGTGAACCTCGGCTACTGGCGCAACTACCTCGACATCGCCTACGACGACATGTTCCTGGGGGACGCGCAGTGGAGCACGGTCGGTCGCTGCACCCCCAGCGTCACCACCTGCCCCAAGGGCACGCCGATGACCGCCGGGATCCGGATGCGGCCGGCCGACGTGACCTACGCCGTGCAGTGGGAGCAGCAGCACCACTTCACGATCGAGTTCCTCTACAACGGGGGAGCCTCGGCCCGGTTCGCGGTGCACGGGGTCGACGCGCTGCTGGTGGCGACCCGCCCGGTGGCCAGGGACTTCTACTGGGTCAACCACACCTGGACCCACGCGTACTTCGGCTGCCAGCAGGACTTCAAGGTGGTGCCCTGGCAGTGCGTGCGGTCCGGCGGGCACCTCGTGTGGGCGGCCGGCCGCGGCCTGATCGACAGCCAGATCCTCAAGAACTTCGCCTGGGCTAAGAAGAACGGGATCCCGGCCGAGCCCGGCGTGCTGGCCAGCGGCGAGTACTCGGGGCTGAAGCTGCTGCCGCAGCAGCCGGTGGACAACCCCTACCTGGTCGCCGCCATGGGCCCCGACCACATCCACTGGATCGTGCTGGACGCCTCGCGCGAGCCGCAGATGCGCCCGGTCGGCACGGCGCTCGGCATCCCCCGGCATCCCATCGACGTGGGCGAGGACGTGGACACCGTGGTCGAGGAGGTCAACGAGTTCAACTGGTACAACGACTCCAAGGCCGACGGCGGCAGCGGGCTGTGCCAGGCCAGCACGACCACGCGCTGCCTCAAGCCGCTGAGTGAGCAGACCGGGTGGACGTCGGTCATCGTGCCGACCCAGGTCCAGATCGTCTTCAACGCGCTGATCAACAACGACCCGCGGCCGTTCTTCATGCACCAGTCGAACCTGACCGGGGACCGGCTGGGCTACCCGGTGATGGACGGCGTGCTCTCCGCCTACCGCGCGGTCTACCGCGCCCCCGTCGACAACCTCCCGACGATCGAGCTCGGCGCGATCATGCGCAACGAGCAGCTATGGACCCAGGCGCGGCAGGCCGGCACGGTCACCGCCTGGGTGCAGGGCAACACGGTCACGATCTCCGGCCCGCCGGGCACGCCGGCGCCGGTCACGGTCCCCGCGGGGACCCGGGTGGGATCGGCGTCCGGGCCGACCTACGGCTTCTCGTACGGAGGCGACCTGTCGGGGTTCGCCAAGCTCGGCTCGCAGCCGCTCAAGCTCGTCCTCGGCTCGGCGCCGTACGCGGGGTGACGGTCAGGCCGGCGGGCGCAGCGCGGCCTGGTCGGCCAGCGCGATCGCGAGCTGGCCGAGCACGGTGGGGTGGAACGGAGCCGCCGCGTTCAGGCCTTGCACGTACGGTTGCGGCGTGCACAGCTGGTGCCCGGTGAAGTCTGGCTGCGGCGAGGAGAAGCTGAACTGGGCGGCGCCGTCGGCCAGCACCGCGTTCAGCGTGGCCAGCCGGGACGTCAGGGTCTGCAGGTTGGCCGGGCTCAGCCCGGCGCGGGACAGGCACCCGGGCTCGGCCCCGAATGGGTCGTAGTACTGGTTGATGATCACTTGCGGGTGGGTGGGCAGCGCCGCGAGCCGGCTCAGCAGGTCGAGGTAGTCCTTGCTGAACGAGGCGAGCTGCTGCTGGAAGTACGCGGTCGTGGCGCGGTCGTTGCAGCGCGGCGCGACCGAGCAGTAGCGCACCTCCGCGGCCCAGTTCAGGTCGTCGGCGCCGACGCTGACGATCACGGCCGACAGGTGCACGGCCCGTTCCACCCCCGCGAACTGCGCGGCCAGGAGCTGGCCGTCGTGGTCCTGCGGCCCCAGCAGCCCGTGGCTGATGGTGGCGCCGTCGCAGGCCAGGTTGAGGACCCTCCAGCCGTTGGCGACGGACAGGTCGTCGGCGTAGGAGTCGGAGCTGCGCCCGCAGGCCCGGGCCGTACCCGAGGAGCCAGGCAGCGGTGCGAGCCCGGCTCCGGCCGCGGTGGAGTCCCCCATGACCACCACCTGGACCCCAGGCAGCGGCGGCCCGTTCGGCTTGATCCGGGGCAGGTGGGTCTGGCTGCCGACGAGCTCGTTGAGGGAATGCACCTGGCGTAGCAGGGCGGGCGCCGTGTACGCGGTGATCATGATGGCGCCCAGGTTGATGGCCTCGGCCACGGCCAGGCCCGCGACGAGCAGCTGGATGGTGGTGCGATGCGGGATGCGGCGCCAGCCGGCGACCGCTCCCACCAGGAGCAGCGCGCCGGCCCCGGCGATCGCGGTCTCCCAGGCGAAGTAGCGCTTCCACCCGTCCGCGAGCCTGGCGCCGAGGATCCGCTCGGCCTCGGCCGGGTGGTCGCCCTGGACGAAGGTGGTCAGCTGGCTGTTGATGGTGATCTGCGACAGCTGGAGCCGGGGCCGCACCGGCCCGGCGAAGAGCAAGTTGGTCGGCAGGCTCTGGCCGAACAGATCGACCTGGCCCGGCCCGGACAGGCTCAGGGTCGGGGCGCTCGCGCCCACCTGGATGACCTGGCCGGCCACGGTGACCGTCTGCATCGGCGTCACCAGCAGCGCGATCGCGATCCCGGCGGCCGCCGACACGACCAGCAGCACCAGCCCCGCCAGCCACCGCCGCGCCAGCCGGGGCCATCCGCCGGTCAGCCGCATGCCGCCATTTGTTCCCATTCCTGCTTTCAGGGTAACGACCGGCGCCCGCTTCCCCTATGAACCGCTTCCATCCTTCCGTGACCGCCCACGTGCCCGCGAGCGCGAGAGCGATGGATGAAAAGGCTTGCGTACGGCCCGTCGGGCTTGGCTGCTCCGAGGGCTGAACGCAGGGGAGGCGGGCGCTGTCCGGCGCGTCACCCCGGGCGGGTGAGGGCAGGCCGCCCCGCACCCGCGCAGGTACCTCTGTGACCGCTCCAACGCGGCTCAGAACTAGCGGCGGGAAACGCGCCGTGCGGTACGCCGCCCGGTCCTGCGGGCTACCCTGCGTGCTCCGAACATCTCATCCCTCCGATCTCTGTCCTGCCATTATGCGCGACTAGCTGGCCGCTATGCGCGACTAGCTGGCCGCGTTCTCGGTCTCCATGACGTGGAGCTCCTTGGCCTCCTCGGCCGTCATCATCCCGATCGCGACCAGGTCGAGCGGGCTGATGAACCCGTCGCTGATCCGGAAGCCGCCGGCCCGGGCGATCGCGTCCCGCAGCGGCACCGCCCAGTGATGCTCCAGCAGGATCAGCGCGGCCGCCGAGTCGTTCGGGATGTCCTCGAGCACGTCCCACTCGTCCGCCCCGGACAGCGGGTGGATGCCCTCCTCGGCGGCCTGTTCGGCGCCCAGTTCAGCGCCGGCTTCCATCCCGTCCTCGCCCTCGATGCCGAGCCCGATGAGCGCGCCGATCTTGGTGCCGTACTCGATCGCTTCCTCCTCGGTGAGGTTGCTCAGGTGCTCGACCTCCAGGTCGCCGTCCGCGTCCTTGTAGACGACGATGGAGTCGACCACCCGTACGGTGTCGTTTTCGCGCAGTCGCTCGAGTTCGGCGATCACCTCACCGTGGAAGTTGGGGTGGTTGAACCCCAGAACGATGAGCTGTACCGGTCCGATTGCCATCTAGAATCCTCCGTCCAGTCTGGCCGGGCCAGGCTCGCCCGGCCGTTGCCTACCCCGGGCCGGTGTCGGCCCGGTCCTTGCCGCCTGTCCCGCAGCATCGGCCACTCGGGGTCCCAGCACATCACCCCGCAGGGGTGTGCGCCGGCCTTCACGCCGGCGGGAGGTCGGAGCCGTCCGGCAGCCGCCGTACCTCGACCACGTCCGCGCCGAACAGCTCAAGCCGGGCGAGCAGCCCGTGTAGCGCCGCCTGGTCTGATATCGGGCCCTGCAGCACGGTCTTCACCGGCTCCACCGAGACCCTCAGGCGCTCGAAGTCGAGCAGGGCCCCGGGCGGCAGGATCCCGCCCACCCGGATCTCGTAGTACACCGACGTCATGATCGTCACCCCGAGCCGCAGAGGGGACAGTTGCCGGATCCCACGCTGCCGCACGCCGCCGCCGAGCGCTCCACTCGCGCCGGGTGATTGAGCCTTTTTCATCCTCCCCAGTGCTGTCCACGCACTCGGGGCGAGGTCGACGGATGAAAAAGGTTCAAAGTGAACTCCTCGTTAACAGGGAGGGCGGAGTTACAACTGACGGCGACGGGGCGCAGAATAGAGCGGTAGCCACCCTGGCCGTCGCGAGGCTCTGCGTTCCCCACTGTCGCGGCCAGGTGGTTGGGACGCGACGGCCGGCTGGGGCCTGATCGGGCATTGCCCCATGCCATGGGTTGAGGGGAACGCTCATGCCCGCGACGACCGCGCGCGCGAAGGCGCGCCAGGCACGGCGAGCCACCAGAGGTGACGAGTCCGTCCTGGTCTCCAAGATCACGGTCCCCGTCCTGCCCAAGTGGTACGTCCCGCGTGAGCGGATCACGGCGCTGGTCACGAACGGCGCGCGCGGGCCGCTCACGGTCGTCAGCGGTCCGCCGGGTGCGGGCAAGACGATGGCGCTTGCGTCCTGGGCCGCGGACGGATCGCGGCCCGGGCCGGTCGCGTGGGTCACTCTGGACCGTTTCGACAACCGTCCCGAGGTCTTCTGGTCCCACGTCATCGAGGCGCTCCGGCGCGCCGGGGTTGCCCTGCCCGCGGAGTTGCCCGCCGCGGCTACCAGGCAACCCAGCTTGTTCCTGCATCACTTCGCGTCGGCCATGGCCGCCCAGGACCCGGTGGTGGTCACGCTGATCCTGGACGACTTTCACCTGCTGACCAAGTCGCGGTCGCTGGACGGGCTCGATTACGTGCTCCGCAACGCCAGCGGGGGCCTGCACCTGATGGTCGCCTCGCGCATGGACCCGTTGCTGCCGCTGCACCGCTACCGGCTGACCGGAGAACTGACCGAGGTCCGGGCCGGGGACCTGGCCTTCAGCGTGACCGAGGCCGGCCTGCTCATGGCCCAGCACGGCATCACCCTGTCCGAACAGGCGCTGGAAACCCTCACCCGGCGCGGCGAGGGATGGGCGGCCGGCCTGCGCCTGGCGGCCATCTCCATGGACGGGCATCCCGATCCCGGGCAGTTCGTCAAGGAACTGGAGGCCGAGGACGGCGCCATCGCGGGGTATCTCATCGACGAGGTTCTCAACCGCCAGCCCGCCGGAGTTCGTGACCTCCTGCTGCGGACGAGCATCCTCGACCGGGTCAACGTCGAGCTGGCGGGAGAGCTGGCCGGCGAGGGGGAGACCGGCGAGATCATCCCCGCGCTCGCCCAGGCGAATGCGTTCGTCCAGCCCATCGGGCACGGGTGGTACCGGTACCACTCGCTGTTCGCCGACGTCCTGCGGCTGAAACTGCGGCACGAATCACCCCACGCGGTCGCGCCGCTACGCTGCCGCGCGGCCCGCTGGCTGTGGCGGAACGGCACGCTGCTCGAGGCGGTCGGCCAGGCCGCGGCGGCCGGCGACTGGCCGCTGGCGGCCCGGATCGCGGTCGAGGAGCTGGCGGTCGGTACGCTCCTCGACCCGCGGGCGGGTGAGCCGCTGGCCGACGCCTTCCGCCCGATGCCGGCCGGGCCGGCTCCGGAGGAGCCGCCGCGGCAGATCGTCGCCGCCGCGATGGCGCTGCGCGAAGCCCGCGACGATACGGCCTCTGCGCGGCTCGCTGATGCGGAGCACCTGCTGGAGCGGCTGCCCGGCGAGGGCGAGCTCCCGTCCCGGATGGCTACGGCCCTGATCCGGATGACCCTGGCCCGCCGGGCCGGCGATCTCGGCGCGGCGACCGAGGCGGCCGGGCAAGCCGAGCGCGTGCTCGGCCAGATGCCGCCGGACCTGCTCGGCCGGCATCCGGAGGTGCGCATGCAGGCCCTGTCCGCCCGCGGAGCGGTGCAGCTGTGGTCCGGGCACCTCGATGACGCGGCGAGCACGCTGGAGCAGGGCACGGCGGTCATGTGCGGCTCGTGCGACTGTTTCGGGCCCCGGGCGCTCGTTGAGGCGATTCAGGGACGGTTTACCCATGCGAGCAAGCTCGCCACGGCCGCCGCCTCGCCCGGTGCCGGGAGGGCCTGGCCCCCCAGCGCGGCGGCGGAGGTCGCGCTGGCCTGGGTGCACCTGGAACGCAACCAGCTCAGTGAGGCGGCGGGCCGGCTGACGCGGGCCGAGGATGCCCTCCGCACGCAGCCGGACCGGCTGATCGGCGGGCTGGCCTGGCTAGTGGCGGCGCGGCTGTCCCTGGCCCGGGGGCGGGCCGAGACGGCCGTGGAGATGACCGGACGGGCGGGCTCCGGCTGGCCGCTACCGCCCTGGCTGGAGCGGCGGCTGGCGCTGACCGCGGCGCACGCCTGCGCCGCGGCCGGTGACGTCCCCGCCGCCCTGGACGCCGCCCGGCGCGCCGGGCCGGCGTCCTCGCTCACCGGCGCGGTGGCGCTCGCGCGGGCCCGGCTGGCCGCCGCGGATCCCCAGGCCGCCGCCCAGGTCCTGGCCGGCGTGGCGCTCACGGTCACCGACCAGGCGCCGGACCTGCTGCGGCTGGAAGCCTGGCTGCTCGAGGCCGAGCTCGGCTATGGCGGCGGCGCCCCGGACCGCGGACGACAGGCGCTGGAGCACGCGCTGAAGCTGGCCGAGAAGGAGCGTGTCCTGCTGCCCTTCGCCATCCAGCGAGCCTGGATCGAGCCGGTCCTGCGGCACGACCCCGGCCTGGCCGAGACCTTCCGGGGCCTGTTCCAGGCCCCGGCCGCGGCCGGTCGGCCGCTGGCCCGGCCGGACGTCGCGGACCCGGCCGCGTCGGTCATCGTGGAGCAGCTCAGCGGGCGCGAGCTTGAGGTGCTCCGGCATGTGTCGCGGATGCTGAGCACCGCCGAGATCGCCGAGGAGATGTACCTGTCGGTGAACACCGTCAAATCACATCTCAAGAGCATCTTCCGCAAGCTCGGGGTGAGTCATCGCCGCGAGGCGGTACGCCGCGCCCGGCAGCTCGCGCTGCTCTGAGCCGCCTGCGATCACTCGCCGTGATGATTGCGCCGCTTGACCAGCGGCAGCGCCAGCCGCCCGCCCTGGTTCAGCAGCCACGGCCCGCGAGGGACCACGGCGCGCTCGGGGATGACGTGCACGAAGAAGTAGCCGAGCCGCCGCGCCAGCAGCCCGTCGGTGAGGACCTGATCGCCGATCAGCGCTCCGGGCACGGGGAAGTCGTGGTAGGGCTCGATCCGGAAGGGCTTGCCCGCCGAGGCGAGGTACACCACCCGCAGGCCCGGGTGGGCCAGGCTCACGGTCGGGCGCCGCGCGGAGTTGGTGGCAAAGCACACCAGCTGCACCCCGGGGACGGCGTTGGCCTCGGTGACCACGTGGGTCAGGCCCTTGTCGAGGGCCTGCTGATCGCTATTCCAGTGAGCCACGAACGGCTCCACGTCAAAGATCAGCGTCTTCGCCGAGTGCTCTCCGGCGATGCGCAGCGCATCCTCCAGCGTGGTCACGCGCGCGTACCCGTTTCTCACTGTGCCACCTAACCACGGGGTCACCTAACCACGGGGTCACACTAACCATGGGACTTTGGTCCCTAGCCAGGCCCCGGCCGCAGCCGCAACACTGGGCGTGCCTGCGGGACGAGCGAGGTTGCCGGACCGGGCGGGACGCAACCGGGCGCACGCCCGGCCAGAGACCCGGTGGACGGCCGAGAGGCCAGACGGCGACCTCCGACCTGAGCCGGGTAACCCCGGCCACAGGGAAAGCGCCCGCAGGTTTTCTCATGGGCGAGGGCGGCTACGGGGCGCCCGAGACCACCTGGCCGACCGAGCCGGCGCCGTGATCGAGCTGGTAGTCCAGGTTGATGGCGGCGCTGATCAGCGACAGGTGGCTGAACGCCTGCGGGAAGTTCCCGAGCTGCTCGCCGGTGCTGCCGATCTCCTCGGAGAACAGGCCGAGGTGGTTGGCGTAGGTGTGCATCTTCTCGAACACCAGCCGTGCGTCATCCAGCCGACCGGACCGGGCCAGCGCGTCGACGTACCAGAACGTGCACAGCGAGAACGTGCCCTCGTCGCCGGCCAGCCCGTCGGGTGACGCGCTGGGGTTGTACCGGTAGACCAGGCTGTCGGAGACCAGCTCGCGGTCCATCGCCTTCAGCGTGGACTGCCACATCGGGTCGCGGGGTGACACGAAGCCCATCAGCGGCATCATCAGCAGCGAGGAGTCGAGCACCTCGGTCTTGTAGTGCTGCGTGAACGCGCCGACCTTGGGGTTCCACCCGCGCTCCATGATCTGGTTGTAGACCAGGTCGCGCTCGACGACCCACTTGTTGACGTTGCCGGGGCGGCCGTGGCGCGAGGCCAGCTTGATCGCGCGGTCGAGCGCGACCCAGGTCTGGAACCGCGCGTAGGTGAAGTTCTGCCGCCCGCCGCGGGTCTCCCAGATACCCTCGTCCGGCTGGTCCCAGTTCTCGCACAACCAGTCCATCATGTTGGCCAGCTCGGTCCAGCCCTGGTGGCCCGCGACCAGGCCGTTGGAGTCGGCCAGGTAGACCGAGTCCATGGCCTCGCCGTAGATGTCAAGCTGGAGCTGGTCGGCGGCGCCGTTGCCGATGCGCACCGGGCGCGAGCCGCGCCACCCCTCGAAGTGATCCAGCGTCTCCTCGACCAGGTCAGAGGTGCCGTCGACCCGGTACATGATCTTCAGGGGACGCCCGGTACCCCCGCCGCCCTCGGTGCCCCGGTCCCGGAGCCAGTTCGCGAAGGCAGCGGCCTCCTCGGTGTAGCCCAGGCCGAGCAGCGCGTAGATGGAGAACGAGCCGTCCCGGATCCAGGTGTACCGGTAGTCCCAGTTGCGCTCGCCACCGGCCTGCTCGGGCAGCCCGGTGGTCGGCGCCGCGACGATCGCGCCGGTGGGAGCGTACGTCATCAGCTTGAGCGTGATCGCGGACCGGTTCACCGTGTCGCGCCAGCGCCCGGTGTAGCGAGAGCGGCTCAGCCAGCCGCGCCAGAACTGCGCGGTCTCCTCCAGCATCCGCTGGACCTGCTCGGGATCGAACCGCCGGGGCGTGCCCCCCATCCATTCGATCACCACCCCGCCGGTCTGACCCTCGCGCAGCGTCCGGGTCCAGCGCAGGCCGTCACCGCGGCGCTCTAGCTTGACCCCCTGGTTCTCCAGCGTCACGTCCGACGCGGCGACCGCGTTGATGGTCAGCTCCTGGCCGTCGGCCTGGAACACCGCGCCGTCGTCAGTGAGTTCCAGCTTGTGCGGCTTGCGGCCGTAGTCGAACCGCGGCTGGATCTCCACCGCGAACCGCATGGTGCCGCGCACCACCTTGAGCTGGCGCACCAGCCGGTGCCGGTCGGTGGCCTTGGCGCCGGCGATCGGCATGAAGTCGTGCACCTCGCCGACCCCGTCCGGGGTCAAGAACCGGGTGATCAGGACGGCCGTGTCCGGGAAGTACAGCTGCTTGGACACGTAGTCGTCCCGGTCCGGCTTTATCTGGTAGAAACCGCCGCGGTCCGCGTCGAGCAGGGACGCGAACACGCTGGGCGAGTCGAACCGGGGAGCGCAGAAGAAGTCGATGGTGCCGTCGGTGGTCACCAGCGCGGCCGTCTGCAGGTCACCGATCAGCCCGTGGTCAGCGATGTTGGGGTAGCGGTCCATGGTCATTCCTCACCGTTGTCTCTGCGTCATCGCCCGAAGGTTCAGGCCATCCGGTCCACGAGGTGCTCGCCCACGCGGATCGCGTTGGCCATCGCGGTGAGCGCCGGGTTCACCGCGCCGATGCTGGGGAAGAAGCTCGTGTCCACCACGTACAGGTTGTCGAGCTCGTGCGCCTTGCAGTTGACGTCGAGCACCGAGGTGGCCGGGTCGGTGCCGAACCGGCAGGTGCCGGCCTGGTGGGCGCAGCCGGCCAGCGGAATGTTCATGCTCATGTAGTAGTTCTTGGCCAGGATGTGGTGCTCGGCCAGCCCGACGTGGTTGAGGATCTTCCGCAGCTCCTGGTACAGACCGTTCGCCTCGGTGTCGTTGGACATCCGGTAGGCCAGGTGCACGTTCCCGTCACCGTCGACGCTGACCCGGTTGTCCGGCCGGGGGATGTCCTCGGTGCTCAGCCAGAAGTCCACGGCGTGATGCGCGGCCGTGTCCAGGCTCCAGTGCGGGGCGAGCATGGTGAGCTTGGGCTCCTCGCCCTTCATCGCCTGCGCGTTGGACTTGCCGATCATCTGGATGTTGCCCAGCGGCCACTGGCGGCCGTCCCCGGCGAAGTAGAAGTCATTGATCGCCAGCGTCTTCTGGAACCTGGTGTCGTTGGGTTCCTTGCCGAACGCGGCCACGGCCTTGCTGTTGTGGTACATGTAGTTGCGGCCCACCTGGTCGGACCCGTTGGCCAGGCCGGCCGGGTGAGCGTCGGAGGCCGATCGGAGCAAGATCGCGGCGCTGTTCGCCGCGCCCGCCGAGATCACCACGATGTCGGCGGAGTATTCCTCGGCCGCGCCGTCCCGGATGACCTCCACGGCGGTGACCGCCTGCCCCGCCGGGTCGGTGCGCAGCCGCCGCACTTCCGCGCCGGTCAGCAGGGTGACGTTGGGCTGGGACAGCAGCGGGCGCACCGCGATGGTCTCGGCGTCGGACTTAGCGGGGATCAGGCACGGATAGCCGTCGCACGTCGCACAGCGGATGCAGGTGGACTCCGGCCGGTCGCCCTCGTCCAGCAGGATCCCGCACGGCGCGTGGAACGGGTGGTAGCCGCCGGCCTCGAGCGCGTCGGAGATCTGCTGGATGCGCGGCTCGTGCGAGACCGCGGGCCACGGATACTGCCGCGACCACTGGCCCTCGGTCGGATCTTCGCCGTGGTCGCCGTGGACCTGGTAGAGCCACTCGGCCTTGGTGTAGAAAGGCTCGAATTCGTCGTAGCTGACCGGCCAGGCCGGCGACGGGCCGTCCGCGTGCTGGAACTCGCCGAAGTCCCCGGGGCGCAGCCGGTACAGCGCCGCCCCGTACAACTTGGTCGCCCCGCCCACGAAATAGTGCACCTGCGGCTGGAACGGCTTGCCGCCCTCGTCATACCAGGTGTCCTTGGAGATGTACTTCCCGTCCACGAACACCGCGTGCGCATCCCAGTTGTCCGGCTCCCGGAGCAAGAAGCCGCCGCGTTCCAGCAGCAAGATCCGCTTACCCGACGGCGCCAGCGTGTGCGCCAGCGTCCCGCCGCCCGCGCCGGACCCCACGATGATCACGTCGTAGTGCTCGCTCATAACTCCACTATTCGCGGCGCCGGGCCCGCGGCGCCTCACTCGCGCGGGGTGAATGCGCCGGTGGCCGCGCGAACCGAGAACGCCGCCGTCAACGTGGCCGCGAGAGGGAGCTGACCGCGATGTCGGCGGGGCTCACCCCGGCCAATTATTCACCCCGGACGGAGGATGTCCGGCCGCTCGTTCGCCGTAAGAGTGGTCAGCGTGGCCAACGCTGAGGACGGTGCCATGGCTGACCCCAGCCTCGAGCGTGGCCCGCTACTCCGTGGGCGCCCGGACGGAGGGAGTAGATGAACGTCGACCTCGCGCGGTGGCAGTTCGGCTTCGTGACCGTCAACCACTTCTTCTTCGTCCCGGTCACGATCGGGCTGGGGTTCCTGGTCGCGCTGTTGCAGACCACGTGGTATCGCAGCAAGCAGGATGATTACCTGCGGCTGACCAGGTTCTTCGGCACGCTACTGGTGATCAACGTGGCCATCGGCGTGGTGACCGGCCTGGTACAGGAGTTCCAGTTCGGGATGGACTGGGGAGCGTACTCGCGGCTGGTCGGCAACATCTTCGGCGCCCCGCTGGCCATGGAGGGCCTGGCCGCGTTCTTCCTGGAGTCGACGTTCCTGGGGCTGTGGCTGTTCGGCTGGGACAAGCTGCCGCGGCTGATCCACCTGCTGACGATCTGGCTGGTGTTTATCGGCAGCGTGCTGTCGGGGGCGTTCATCATGGCGGCCAACTCGTGGATGCAGCACCCGGTCGGCTACGTGATGGTCAACGGCAAGCCGCAGCTCAACGACATCTGGGCGCTGTTCACCAACCCGGTGTTCTTGTGGGGGTACTCGAAGGTCATAGGCGCGGCCCTGGTCACCGGCTCGATGATCATGCTGGCGGTCTCGGCGTGGCAGCTGCGCCACGGCAAGGACGCCCCGGCGTTCACCCGCTCGGCCCGGCTGGCGCTGATCGTCTTGGTCCCGGCGATCTTGTTCACCCTGCTGATCGGCGACGAGCTCGGGGTGATCGAGGCTCAGTACCAGCCGATGAAGATCGCCGCGGCCGAAGCGCAGTGGACCACCTGCCAGCCATGCTCGTTCTCGCTGTTCCAGATCGGCGGCGGCAACAACGACCAGACCCCGACCGAGATCATCGCGATCCCGCACCTGCTGTCCCTGCTGGCCACCAACCACTGGAACGGCAAGGTCATCGGGCTCACCCCGCTGCAGAACCAGTACGTCAGCAAGTACGGGCCCGGCTACTACGTGCCGAACGTGTTCATCCAGTACTGGGCCATGCGGGTGATGGCCTACCTGGGGGCCTTGGTCTTGCTCATCGCGCTGTGGGGGCTGTGGCTGTTGCACCGCAAGAAACTCGCGACATCCCCTCGGTTCTTGTGGGTCGCGGTCTGGGCCGCGGTGCTGCCGTTCTTGATGAACACCGCGGGCTGGTTCTTGACCGAAATCGGCCGGCAGCCGTGGATCGTGCAGGGCCTCATGCTGACCAAGAACGGGATCTCGCCGTCGCTATCGGTCACCTGGATCGCGATCAGCCTGGCGTTCTTCGTCGTGCTGTACGCCACCATCGGCACGGTCGACCTGCTGCTGATGCTGAAGTACTCACGCCAGCCACTGCCGCCCGAGCGCGCCGAGGTCGACGCGGACGCGCCGGTGCCGGCGGTTCAGTACTAGAGAGGGCACGATGACTGGCCTGGTCCCGTTCTGGTTCATCATCATCGCGTTCTTCTGGACCGGTTTCTTCATCTTGGAGGGGTTCGACTTCGGCGTCGGCATGCTGCACGATCTGGTGGGCACCGACGACGCGAGCCGCCGGGCCGCGATCAATACGATCGGGCCGCTGTGGGACGGCAACGAGGTCTGGCTGATCGTGGCCGGGGCCGCCATGTTCGCCGCGTTCCCCGGCTGGTACGCGACGATGTTCTCCGCTCTCAACCTCGCGCTGGTGCTGCTGCTCGGGGCGCTGATCGTCCGCGGCCTGGCGTTCGAGTACCGCGGCAAGCGCGACTCGGTCCGCTGGCGCCGCACTTGGGATGTGCTGCTGACCGTGGGCAGCCTGGTGGCCCCACTGCTAATCGGCGTGGCCCTGGGCGACTTGCTGCACGGCCTGCCGATCAACTCGGCCCAGAACTACACCGGGTCGTTCTGGGACCTGCTGCAGCCCTACGCGATCTTCACCGGGATCACCCTGGTCCTGGTCTGCGCGCTGCACGGCGCCACGTTCTTGTGCCTGAAGACCACCGGCGACATGCGCGAGCGCTCCGGGCTCCTGGCCCGCCGGGTGGCCCCGTTCACCGCCGCGGCGGTGGTGGCGTTCATCATCTGGACCCACGTGACCCACACGACCGCGTTCTTCATCAACCCGATCGAGCTGCTGGCCATCCTGGCGGTCCTGGCCGCGGTCTGGCTGGTCTACGCCGGCCGCGCCGGCTTCGCCTTCGCCGCCACCACGGTCACGATCGCATCCTGCATCGTGGCCATCTTCACCGGCCTGTACCCCAACGTGATGGTCTCCACCACCAACGCCGCGTACAACCTCACCGTGCACAACACCGCGTCGCCCAACTACACGCTCAAGGTGATGACCGTGATCGCCGTCATCATCTTGCCGTTCGTGCTCGCCTACCAGACCTGGACCTACTACGTGTTCCGCAGGCGCGTCAGCAAGCAGGAGTTCCAGGCGTCGCCTCCGCCGTCACCTCAGCCGTCAGCCCAGGCGGGCTCGCCGACCGCGACCCCCGGAGCGACCGCCGCCTCCGCCGACTGATGGCCGCTACCCGCCGCGCGAACGCCAGATGACCCGCTGCAGGCGGAGCGCGACCACTCCGACCACGATCAGCAGGACCACGTTCAGCAGCAGCTGTTCCGCCGAGCCCTCGGAGCTCGTCCAGTCCTGATAGGCCAGGGACAGGCCCAGGGCCGCAGCCGCGGGGATCGTGGTGACCGAGATGAAGACCCCGATGAGCGCGTTGGCCCGCGACTCGGTCAGCGACACCACGCCGACGATGCCGGCCAGCACCGCGACGATGACCGAGAACAGGTTCGGCCGGTCGATCAGGGCGGCGACCGGCCGCACGCCGGCCAGGTAGGCCGGGGGCGTGTGTCCCGACCACCGGATCGCGATGCCGAAGATGACCGAAGCGGCGATCGCCATTCCGAAGCCGCACACCAGGGCGGCCAGCCCCCGGCGCACGGGGCTGGCCCGGCGCCGCTCGATGCCGAGCGCGACCGCGATGATCGCGCTGTACTCGGGGCCCACCACCATGGCCGCGACCACGAGGATCTGCGAGTTGGTCAGGATGCCCACGCACGCGATCAGCCCGGCGATGATGAGCAGCCCGAAGAAGCTGGGCGCGTAGGCGCCGCCCGCCCGGATGCCCGCCTCCACCATCTCCCAGACCGGGGCGACCTCCCCCAGATACTGGCTCCGGCCGGCGGCCGGGCGCTCCGCACCGTTGAGGCTGGCGTCCACGGCCTCGACCATGACCACGCCGCGGCCGTCGAGCTGAAGATCCCGCAGCTGCTGGAAAACCGGGTTGGCCGAGCGGGTGCGGAGGTCGAACTGCACGGCGTCGCCGTCCGGCCGCTGGGCCGCCCCGCGCAACACCACCAGATTCAGCACGCCGGGGTCGGCGGCGAGGGTCTCGACCAGGCGGCCGGTCACGTCGGTCGGGCTCGCGATGCGGACGTGGAACACGGCCAAATTGTCGGCCGCCCGGGGCCGCGGGGCATCACCCGCGATGAATGACCGCTGGCTACATCACCCTCCCGGAGTGATGGCGGAGCGCCGCGAACGCGCTCGGATGGAAGGCGGGTATCGGCGAAGGAGCTGACATGGCGGATCAGGTAGACGCGCTGGTGATCTTCGGTGCTACGGGCGATCTGGCGAAGCTGGAGACGTTCCCGGCACTGGTGGGGCTGGTGCAGCGCGGGGTGCTGGACGTGCCCGTGGTCGGGGTGGCCAAGAGCGGGTGGGGCCTGGAGCAGTTCCGCAACTACGCCGAGGCGTCGCTGCGGCTCAACAACATGGACCCGACCACCCCGGCGGCGCAGAAGATGCTGGGGTTGTTGCGCTACGTGGACGGGGACCTCGGGGACGAGGGCACGTACAAGGCGATGTCGGACGCGGCGGGGCCGGGCGGCCCGCTGCTGTTCTACATGGAGGTGCCAGCCCAGCTGTTCGGGCGCATCGCCGAGGGGATCGCCGGCGCCGGGCGGGCCGGGGGCGCCCGGGTGATGGTGGAGAAGCCGTTCGGCACCGACCTGGCCACCTCGCGGACGCTGAACGACACCATGCACAAGTACTTCGCCGAGAACGCGATCTTCCGGGTGGACGACTGGCTCGCGTTCGACCCGGTGGAGAACGTGCTGTTCGTCCGGTTCGCCAACTCGGTGCTGGAACCGCTGCTGAACCGCACCTACGTGGAGAGCATCCAGATCACGATGGCCGAGGCCTTCGACGTGTCCGACCGGGGCCGGTTCTACGACCGGACCGGGGCGATCCGGGACGTGGTGCAGAACCACATGCTCCAGGTGCTGGCCACGGTGCTGGCCGAGCCGCCGGACGGGCGGGCCCAGCTGGAGTCGTGGCCGCCGGCCAAGGCACGGGTGATCTCGGCGCTGCGGCCGCTGACCGCCGCCGACACGGTGCGGGGCCAGTACGAGGGGTACCTCGATGTGGACGGGGTGGACCCGAAGTCGACCACGGAAACCTATGTCGCGGTGCGGACCGAGTGCGATACCTGGCGGTGGGCCGGGGTGCCGATCTTGATCCGGGCGGGCAAGTGCCTGCCGGTGACCGCGACCGAGGTCGACATCAGGTTCAAGCAGCCGCCGCACGACGTGTTCGGGATCGAGCCGATAGGCAACTCGCTGCGGTTCCGGGTCTGGCCGGAGACCGCGGTCACCATGGAGCTGGCCGGCAAGAAGCCGGGCGCCGGGCTGGAGCCGACGCAGGAACTGCTCACGTTCTCTGGGGAAGCGGGCGCGGACATGCGCCCCTACGACCGGCTGATCGGCGCGGCGCTGGACGGGGACCGGTGGCTGTTCGCCCGCCAGGACACCGTCGAGGCGGCCTGGGAGGTCGTGGACCAGGTGCTGGGTGACGCCACCATGGTGCACCCCTACGCGCGGGGTTCATGGGGCCCCAAGGAAGCCGACCGGCTGCTGCCCGGCCGCGACACCTGGCACGACCCCGCGGGCTGAGCGGCGGGTTGAGCGAACGGAGCGGAGCATCTGATGACTGACGAATCCGGGCCGCACAAGGTCGTAATTGTCGGCGGCGGCTTCGCCGGGCTCTTCGCGGCCCGGGTCCTGAAACGCAACGACATCTCCGTCACGCTGATCGATCGCAACCAGTATCACCTGTTCCAGCCGCTGCTCTACCAGTGCGCCACGGGCATCCTGTCCGAGGGGAAGATCGCCGCCCCGCTGCGGGACGTGCTGAAGAAGAACAAGAACGTCGGCTGCGTGATGGCCGACGTCGTCGACGTCGACACCGAGCGACGGCAGGTCATTGCGCTGCGCGCCGGCGGCGAGCACATCGAGTTCGGCTACGACGATCTGATCGTCGCGGCCGGCGTCCGGACGTCCTACTTCGGCCATGACGAGCTCGCCCTCTGGGCGCCCGGCATGAAGACCATCGGGGACGCCCTGTCGATCCGGCGCCGGGTGTTCGGCGCGTTCGAGATGGCCGAAACCGCGTCCAGCCCGCAGGAGCGCCGCCGCTGGCTCACGTTCGCCCTGGTCGGGGCCGGCCCGACGGGCGTGGAGCTCGCCGGGCAGATCCGGGAGCTGGCCACCAAGACCCTCCGCTCCGAGTACCGGAACATCGCGCCGGAGGAGGCGCGGGTGCTGCTGTTCGACGGCGGCAGCGCACCCCTGGCCGTCTTCGGGCCGAAGCTGTCCGAGAAGGCGGCGCAGACCCTGCAGAAGCTGGGCGTCGAGATGCACATGCACTCGATCGTCACCAACGTCAGGGTGGGCCTGCTGCAGGTCCGCTCCGCCGACGGCACGACCACCGACTACGACGTCGGAACCGCGCTATGGAGCGCGGGCGTGGAAGCCCCCCCGATCGCCGCGGCCGTGGCCAAGGCCACCGGCGCCGAGCGCGACCGGGCCGGGCGCATCCTCGTCGAGGACAACTGCACGATCCCGGGACACCCCAACATCTACGTCGTCGGCGACACGATGAGCCTGCGCAAGCTGCCCGGGGTGGCCGAGGTGGCCATGCAATCCGGCCTCTACGTGGGGCATCGCATCCGCAAGCAGGTCGCCGGGGAGCCGACGGACAAGCCGTTCACCTACCGCGATCTCGGCTCGGCCGCCTACCTGTCCCGCGGCAAGGCCGTGGTCTCGGCCGGCCCGCTGAAGACCGGCGGCTTCCTCGGCTGGTGGGTCTGGCTGTTCATCCACATCGGCTTCCTGACCGGCTACCGCAACCGCGTCGGAGCCGTGCTCAGCTGGTGGCTGGCCTTCACCCGCGACCTGCGCCGCGAGCGGACCTTCACCACCGAGTACATCGACACCACGCGCGATATCTACACGTCCACGCCCCCGTTGCTTGAGGACACGCCCACGGCACCGCCGGACGCTCCGTCGTCCCCGTAACGGTCTACCCGGGCGGCTGGCTGTCGCCCTGGAGGCGGCGTATCTCCAGGACCTGCACGCCGAGGGTCTCCAGCCGGGCCAAGAGCCCCTGGAGCGCGGCCTGGTCCTGGAGCGGACCGTGCAGCACGGTCTCCACCTGATGGTGCACGGACGCGCGGAGCCGCTCGAAGTCCAGCAGGGCCTCGGGCGGAAGGGTCCCCACCACGCGGATCTCGTAGTAAAGAGATGCCACAGCAAGGCCCCAAGTTCCTCGGCAAAGCACTGGTAAACCCACGCTCCTACAGCCCGGCCCGCGGCGCCCCACTCGGCACGGGTGATTCGGCATCGCTATGATCCGGACCGGCGATCACCCCTGCTGGTCACCCTGGTGAGATCGGGGGAGGGTGATGCCCAGTCACCCGTATCCGTGTGAGAACTGGGCTGGCGATCAAGGGTTCGTGGATCCGGAAGGTGAGACCGAATGGTGACCAGCGTGGCGACGCCGCCGCCGGCCAGGCCCGCGCGGCAGGCCACCGTGGCGGACGATCCGCTCCTGATGTCCAAGATCACGGTGCCCAGCGTGCCCGGCTGGCTCGTCCCGCGCCCGCGCCTCGACGCGCTCCTGGCCCGGGGAGCCCGCAGCCCCATCACCTCGGTCACCGGGCCGCCCGGCGCGGGCAAGACGATGGCCCTGGCGCTGTGGGCCGGGCGCCGGGCGTCCGCCGGCCGGGTGGCGTGGGTCACCATCGACGATTACGACAACCGGCCCAGGGTCTTCTGGTCTTATGTCCTGGCGGCGCTGCAGCGGGCCGGCGTTCCCGTCCCGAGGACCGTGTCTGCGACCGTGCGGCGGTACGCGGTCGACCATGAATTCCTGCTCCGCCTGGTGTCGCTGATCGCGGCGCAGGATCCGCCGGTCACGCTGGTGCTCGACGATGTGCACCTGCTGACCGCGCCCAAGGTCCTGGACGGGCTGGCGTACCTGCGCAGGTACGCCGGGCCGGGCCTGCGCCTGGTGGTTGCCTCGCGGATGGACCCGCTGCTGCCGCTGCACCGCTACCGGCTCACCGGGGAACTTACCGAGATCCGGGCCGGCGACCTCGCCTTCACCGTCCCCGAAGCCCGGCAGCTCATGGCGCAGCACGGGATCACGCTGTCGGCCGAGTCGCTGGAACGCCTGACCGCCAGAGCCGAGGGCTGGGCGGCGGTCATGCGCTTGGCGGCCATCTCCATGGACGGGCACGGCGATCCCGATCAGTTCGTCAAGGAGCTGATCGCCGAGGACAGCGCCGTGGCCGGTTTCCTGGTCGAGGAGGTGCTCCACGCTCAGCCCCCGCACGTCAGGGATTTCCTGCTGAGAACCTCCATCCTGGACCGGATCAACGTTCCCCTGGCCGACGTGCTGGCCGACGGCAGCGGCGACGCGGCCGTCCTGGCGGATCTGGCCCGGACGAACCCCCTCGTCCAGCGGGATGACAGCGGGTGGTACCGCTACCACTCGTTGTTCGCGGAGGTGCTGCGGCTGAAGCTGCGGCGCGACTACCCGGACGACGTGCCGCGCCTGCACCTGCGCGCGGCCGGATGGTTCCGGCGCGGCGGCCTGTTCGCCGAGGCGGTCCGGCACGCGGGGGAGGCGGGCGACTGGCCGCTCGCGGCCCGGGCGGTGGTCGATGAGCTGGTCATCGACGAGCTCATCGACCGCCGGGGCCACGAGTCGCTGGCCGGGGCCTTCCGGCGCATGCCGCGGGCCCGGGAGTGGACCGCGCCGCAGCCCTTGCTCGTCGCGGCGGCAATTGATTTCGCCCGGGGCCGGGACGCGGCGAGCGAGCGTTTCCTCGTCGCCGCGGAACGCATGCTCGGGCGGCTTCCGGCCGAGGACGAGATCCCGTCCCGGCTCGCCGCCGCGCTGATCCGTCTGGCCCTGTCCCGCCGCCGCGGGGACCTGGCCGCCGCGACCACCGCGGCCTCGGCCGCGCAGGACCTGATCGAGATCCTGCCCGAAGACCAGCTGGCCCGGCATCCGGGGCTCCGGGTGCACGTGCTGGCCGGGCAAGGCGCCGTCGAGCTCTGGTCCGGCCGGTTCGACGAGGCATCGGCCCTGTTCGAGGCGGGCCTGGCCGCCGAGCACGTACCCGGGCGCGAGCGAGCCGACTGCCTCGGGCACCTCGCCCTCATCGAGACGCTGCGGGGACGGCTAGGCCGGGCCGCGGAGCTGGCCGCCGAGGCGACGGGCCGGCCAGTGGATGACATGGACCGGTCGGCGGGCCCCATGAGCCAGGCGGCCGAGGTGGCGCTCGCCTCCATCCACCTGGAACGCAACGAGCTGCCGCGCGCGCGCCGCTGGCTGAAGCGGGCGCTGGACGCCCTACGAACCCGGCCGGACAAGCTGATCGGGTCGGCCGCCTGTCTCGTGGCGGCCCGCCACAACCTGGCCGAAGGCCGCGGGCGGGCCGCGCTGGAGACCGTCGACCGGGCCTGGCAGGGCTGGTCGCCCCCGGACTGGATCTCCAGCAGGCTGATGGTGCTGCGCTCGCAGGCCTATGCCGAGCTGTCCGACTTCCGGTCTGCCATCGACACCGCCGCGCAGGCCGGCCCGGCATCCTCCCTGGACGCGACGGTCACGCTGGCGCGTGCCCTGCTGGCCACCGGAGACCGGCAAGCGGCCCGGGACGCGCTGCCCAGCGCGCTGCCCACGCCGCCCAGCCGGCCGGCGTCCGACAGGTTCCTGCTGGCCGCGTGGCTGCTCGACGCGCATCTGAGCTACGAGACCGGTGACCCCGCACACGGCCGCCGGTCACTCGAGAGGGCGCTGCGGCTCGGTGAGCCCGAGCAACTGCGGCTGCCGTTCTCCATGGAACGGGGCTGGCTCCGTCCGGTCCTGCGGCGTGACCCCGAGCTGGCTCAGCCCTACCGGCGTCTGCTCGAACCCGACCTGATCACTCCCGACGCAGTCGCCACCCAGCCCCCGGGCGCCGGGCCGGCCACGCCCGTGATCGTTGAGCCGCTGAGCGAGCGAGAGCGCGAAGTGCTCGAGCATGTCTCGGCCATGGAGAGCACCGCCGAGATCGCCGCCGAGATGTACATCTCCGTGAACACCGTGAAGACCCACCTCAAGAGCATCTACCGCAAGCTGGCGGTCAGCCACCGCGGCGAGGCGGTCCGCCGGGCCCGGCAGTTCGGCTTGCTCTAGCCCGCGGTGACGCGGTCGATCGTCTCCTGGATGGCCGGCTCGGCCGCGGTGACCCGGGCCGCGCCGGCCGTCGGGACCACGGCGACCAGCAGGCCCGCGATCTCTTCGAGGGTCACGCCGTGATCGAGCGCGGCCGCGACCGCCTGGTCGTACCCGGCCGGGGACCCGCCGGCCGCCACCAGTGCGGCCAGGCGCACCAGCGCGTGGGTCCTGGAGTCGAGTCCGGACTTCTCGACGTCGTCGTCCTCGACGCCGACGGCCGGGACACACCCGCCGAGCTCGTTGAGACTGGCCACGTGCAGCGCGAATTCCTGGAACCGTTCCAGCAGCCCGTACAGCTCGGATTCGTCGCGTACCGAGGCCATCACGCACGTCCAGCCCCGGCCGGACTCGACCAGCAGCCCGTCGGACAAGCCGATCAGCAGGTGCTTGCACTCACCCCGAAGGAGAATCCGGTACCGGCGGCGAGGGCCTGCGGGCGCGGTCATGATCGAGTTTCCTCCGGTGGCCAGGGCTTGACTTCGGCGCGGTGCCTGCACTTCCCCGGTCGGCTGGCGTTACACGTGGCTACGCAACCGTTTGTACTGGGCGACCGGGTGAGAAATTGTCACCCGGCCGGATTGTTCACCCGGGTGAGCTGGCGCCGTCTCGGTTGCGTTAGAGCCCCAGCTGCCTGCCGTGCTCGACGGCGTCGCGCCGGGTGGACACGCCGAGCTTGCGGTAGATCGCCTGCGTATGGGTCTTGACCGTGTTCGCCGACACGTACAGCTCCTGCCCGATCTCGCGCAGCGACAGCGAGCCTCCGAGCAGCCGCAACACCGCCACCTCGCGCTCGGTGAGCGGTTCGGCCAGCGATACCACCCGCGGCCGGCCCGCGATCCGCCGGTCGAGCGCCGCCAGTCGCGCTTGCGGGGCCTCAGCGTCGCCCGGCAGCGCGGCCAGCAGGTCCCGAGCCTCGGCGGCTAGGTCTGCGGCGCCCGCCCGGTCCCCGACGTCCAGGAGCACCCGGGCCAGCAGGAGCAAGAGCTCGAGCGTAGGCCAGGGGCTGATGCCGAACAGCCGGCGGCGGGATTCCAGGACCGGCTCGAGCTCGCTCCGGGCCGCAGCGAACTGCCCTCGCGCGGCGTAGACCGCACCCATCGCGATGTGGGCCACGCCGCTCTGCGGCACGGCGCTGAAGCCGCTGCGGGTCGCGAGCACGGTGGCCGCCTGCGCCAGGTCCTGTGCCTTCGACAGGCGGCCCAGATCGACCGCGACCAGGGCCATCGCGGAGAGAGCGAACATGCGGATCACGGGGATGGACGACTCGCTCTGCACCGCGTCCTCCAGCGGTCCCGCCGCGGCCGCGGAGTCACCCGACAGGTACAGGCTGAGGCCAAGCGCCGCCCTTGCCGCGGCGTACCACGGCGAGGCCAGGTCGGCTTCGAGGTCCGCGGCGGCGGCGGCCGACTCGTGCATCACCCGGAGGCCGTCGAAGCCGAAGACGCCCCGCAGCAGCGCGGCCGAGGACCGCAGCGACTGCATCCCGTCGGGCAGCGGCCCGTCGTCGCGGCCGGTCTCGATGAGCGGGAGCCAGCGGCGTACGGTCTCCCGGTCGCCGGTCAGGGCCGCGGCCCAGGCCGCGCAGTGCGCCGCCAGCGGGTGGGCGGCGATCCGGTCGTCCCCGAGCGAGCGCATCCATCCGCGTACCGTCGCCGTCCGGCCGCCGTCGACGTAGGAAAACCAGGAACGCGCGATCATGTCGACGACCCCGGCGGTATCGTCGGCCGCCAGCGCGTGGCTGATCGCCTCCTCGGTCGAGCCCGACTGGCGATGCCAGGCGCTCGCCCGCTGGTGCAGGGAGCGCACGCTGGCCGGGTCGGTCATCGCGAGCTGGCTGCGCAGTAGCTGGGCGAACAGGTGGTGGTAGCGGTACCACTGCCGGTTGTCGTCCAGCGGCACCAGGAACAGGTTCTCCCGCTCCAGGGTCTCGATGATCTTCGCGGCGTCGGCCGAGCCGGTGACCGCGTCGCAGAGCGGGACGCAGAACCGGGTGAGGACGGAGGTTCGCTCCAGGAACTGCCGGATCTCGTCCGGCTGGCGGCTGAGTACCTCATCGGCCAGGAAGTCGACGATGAACCGGTTGTCGCCGGTGAACTCGCGCACGAAGTCATGCGGCGACGGGTGACCCCGCAGCGAGAGCGCCGCCAGGTACACCCCGGCCGGCCACCCTTCGGTGCGATCCATAAGGTCGGCCAGGTCAGGCTCGCTGAGCCTGGTCTCGGAGGCGGCCTGGACGAGCGCGGCCGCCTCGGCCGGCGCGAAGCGCAGCTCGCGGGCCCGGATCTCGACCATTTCCCCGGCGGCCCGCAGCCGGGCGAGCGGCAGCGGAGGATCGGCCCTGGTGATGAGCACGATCTGCGCCGACGGCGGCAGGTGCTGCAGCAGGAACTCGATCTGCTCGTGGCAGCTCCGCTCCTTGATCACGTGGTAGTCGTCCAGGACCAGGATCACCGGTGCCGGGAGCGCGGCCAGTTCGTTGGCGAGCAGGGGGAGCACGGTCCCGTTGACGTCCGGGTCCTGCACCCGGAGCTCGGCCAGCATGGGCGCGACGCCGATCTGCGGGCAGGCTCGCTGCAGGGCGGTCACGATGTACCACCACAGCTGGCCGGGGTCATCATCGCTGCGGTCGAGCGAGACCCAGGCGAACGGCCGGCTCTCCAGCGTGCTGGACCGCCACTGCGCCACGAGCGTGGTCTTGCCGAAGCCCGCGGGAGCGTCGACGAGCACCAGCTTGACGGCGGAACGGGCCAGGTACCCGGTGAGCTCGGCGCGCTCCATCCACTCCGTTCGCGGGTTCGGCGCGTGCAGCTTGGTCTCGATCGGCACGTCGAGGCCCACGCGGCCGCGTGGCACCTGCGGATCCGCGGGAACAGGGCCTAGATGGCGCTGCGATCGCTCTGGAGTCCCCACGTCTGTGCCGCGCTGCACCCCCTGAGCTTATGTAACGTATTGGATCTTGGCCACGAAGGGGTGGCCCTCCGGGCTCCCCGTTTCCTGGGCACCGCTCCGGAAGGTCCCTATGATCAGGCCATATCCGCATCAAGGGTGCCGGTCGTCCGCCCGCCGCGGGTCACCCGTGCCGGGCGAGGCATCCGCTCTGATCCCGAGCCATCGTTAAGGCCAGAGGAGGTGGCAACCACTGTGACCATTGGCGGCAGCATCGCGCTCATCGTCATCGGCGCCATTCTTAAATGGGGCATCACCTGGCATCCCCAGAACGTGGATCTGCAGATCATCGGCCTGATCTTGATGATCGCCGGAGTGGCCGGACTGGTCATCGCCATCACGTTCCAGGTCCTGCGCCGCCGCCAGCGTGCCTCGGCCCAGGTCTACGAGGAGCGCCGCTACACCCAGCCACCGCCCTGACCTGCTCTCCGCGCCGGGCAGCGGAGGTCACCCCGTAGAGGTGAACCGCTGGCGCCTCGCTCGGCGCGAAAATGGGGCAATGGCCATGCGAGACGACCCGCCGAGGTCGGGGGGGCCAGGCACGCCGGCCCCGCCGGCGGCGGCTCCGCCGGACGCGACGACCCCGGGGGCCGCGCCGGCGGGCGCGGCTCGGGCGGCCGGCGGCCAGCCCGACCCGACGGCGATGCTGCGCAGCCGGGCCTACGTCCTGCTGCTGGTCATGGCGGCGATCCTGGGCGTGCCGATCGCCGCCGCGGCCTACGGCTTCCTGGCTCTCGTCAGCTACTTGCAAAAGGAGCTGTTCACTCACCTGCCGCACGGGCTCGGCTTTTCGACCGCGCCGGCCTGGTGGCCGCTGCCGATGCTGCTCATCGGCGCGGTGCTGGCCGCGCTGGCGATCCAGTACCTGCCGGGCACCGGCGGGGCGTCCCCCGCGGCCGGCTTTGCCGTGCACCCTCCGCCCAAGCCCATTGAGCTGCCCGGCGTCATCTGCGCGGCGCTGGCGTCGCTGGCGTTCGGCGCCGTGATCGGCCCGGAGATGCCGCTGATCGCGCTGGGCAGCGGCCTGGCCGTGCTGGCCACCAAGGCGGCGCGGCGGCGGCCGGTGCCGCAGCAGGGGGTGGCGGTGCTGGGCGCGGCCGGAGCTTTCGCGGCCATCGCCACGCTGCTGGGATCGCCCATCACCGGGGCGTTCCTGCTGATGGAGGCGTCCGGGCTGGGCGGTGCGCTGATGAGCCTGATACTGGTCCCCGGGCTGCTGGCCGCGGGCGTCGGGGCGCTGATCTTCGTCGGCCTGGACAGCGTCACCGGGCTGGGCACGTTCTCGCTGGCCATCACCGGCCTGCCGCCCTTCACCCGGCCCGACGTGGCCGAGTTCGGCTGGGCGATCGTGATCGGGCTGGCCGCCGCGCTGCTCGGCCCGGCCATCCTGTGGCTGTCGATGACCCTGCACCGCTACGCCGAGAAGCGGGTCATGATCGTGCTCCCGCTGGCCGGCCTGGCCGTCGCCGTGCTCACCATCATCTACACCGAGGCCACCGGCAAGCCATCATCCAACATGCTGTTCTCGGGACAGGACGACATCAGCCCTCTGATCCAGCACGCCGCGAGCTACTCGGTGGGGGCGTTGCTGCTGCTGCTGGTCTGCAAGAGCATCGCGTACGGCGTGTCGATCAGCAGCTTCCGCGGCGGGCCGATCTTCCCGGCGCTGTTCGTCGGCGCGGCCGGCGGGGTGTTGATGTCCCATCTGCCCGGCCTGCCGCTGGTGGCCGCGGTCGCCATGGGCATCGGCGCGATGACCGTGGCGGTGATGAAGCTGCCGCTGACCTCGGTCCTGCTCGCCAGCCTGCTGCTGCTCTCCGACGCGGCCAAGGTCATGCCGCTGGTGATCGTTGCGGTGGTCGTCAGCTACGTCGCCGTCGCCCACGTCACGCCGCGGCTGACGGCGCGGGCCAAGAGAAGCGGACAGGCGAGCGGACAGGCGAGCGGTCAGGCGGCGGCCAGCAAGTAGATGCTCTTGCCCGCCAGCCAGAACCCCAGCAGCAGGAAGACCGCGACCAGCACCTGGTCGGTATGAGTGTCCAGCCAGGCCCGCAGCCTGTGCAGCCGGACCGCAGCCCCGGCGGGCGTGAACGTCGCGTAGAGCTCCAGGTACAGGTAGCTGGAGGTGGCCAGCAGGCAGAACAGCACCAGCGTCAGCCAGTCGCCCACGGTGTTCAGCTTGGCCTGGGTCACGGTCGCCGCGCCCGCCGCCACCAGCGCCCAGGGCTGCAAGAACGCGGCCAGCCCGGCGCAGGCCAGCAGCGAGAGCTGATCCAGCCGCGCCATCCAGGTGGGCGGCTTGCGGGGGCGGCCCCGGCGGCGCCACTGGCGGACCGCGAGCAGGATCAGCACCAGGCCCACCGTGAGCTTGACCGCGAGCACGGCGGTCGACGGCGCGGTGTCCGCGGCCGGCGGCTGCCCTCCGGTCGCCAGCAGCACCGCCGCGATCACCACGACCAGGCAGGCCAGCCAGCCCAGGATGTAGGCCAGGCCCTTCCTTGTGCCCTTCTCGGCCCCCAGCAGCAGGATGAAGGCCGTGATCGGGAACGGCTCCAGCGTGATCCCCAGGCCGATCAGCACCAAGTCGACGACCACCCGCACCACTCCCGTATCAGCGGCGCGAGCAGCGTAGTGGGCTCGCGGCCCGGACTAGGTCACATTCACACGCCCTGCTCGGCGGCTATCCGCCCCGACTTCACGGCCTGGACCAGAGCGTCATGGTCTTTCTCGTTCTGGTCGGCGTAGGCCACGGCGAACTGGGCGACGGCCTTGTCGAAGACGTCGGAGTTGCCGAGGTAGGAGGCGATCGCGATCCGGTCGCCGGACCGGGCGTGCGCCCGCGCCAGGGTCCAGCCGCAGAGCTCGCCGTACATCCGCATGCCGCGCGGGATCAGGGCCGAGATGTCCAGGGAGAACTTCCAGTCCCGTAGCTGGCGGACGTAGAAGTCGCGATCCCGGCCGTCGAGGCCGGCCACGAGGTGCACCCAGCCGAGGAAGATGTCGCTGGTGGCCTGCATCAGCCGCTGGCCCGCGACCACCCGCTGGCCCTGGTTGGCGTACTTGCTGGCCCCGACGAACCGGCTCAGCACCGAGGTCTCGGCCTCCTTCACCTGCAGGAACAGCGGGTCGGATTCGTCCCGGCCGAGCATCAGCACGATCCAGCAGCGGGTCCCGACGCTGCCCACGCCCACGACCTTGCGGGCCAGGTCGCAGTACTCGTACTGCTCGAGCAGGTACTTGCGGTCGGTCTCCAGCGTGCGCCGGTACTTCCCGAGCAGGTCCTGGATCTGCGACAGGAAGGTCTCCCACTGCTGCTCGGACTCGGCCAGCTGCTGGGCCGGGACCAGCAGCGGCGGGTCCGCGATGATCCGCGGCTGGCCGTCCACCACGCGGGTGAGCTTGCCCAGTTCCTGCATGCTGTCCCGGGTCCGCGCCTTGGCCAGGCCCTTATCCAGCGCCTTGCGCTGGCGCTCCTTCAGCTCGGAGCTGAGTTCCGTCCGCAGCTCGTCGACGTCCGCGTGCGCGTACCAGACGTCCAGGTTGGTCATGCCGGCGAAGCTCCGCATCGCCTGCCGGTATCTGGCTGCGGTCGCGGTGACGATCTCGCGGCGTTCCTTGTCGGTGAACCCGTTGTCGCGCCCGGCCACCTCCATGCTGGCGGCCAGCCGCTTGACGTCCCACTCCCACGGGCCGGGCAGCGTCTCGTCGAAGTCGTTGACGTCGAAGATCAGGCGGCGCTCGGCCGAGCCGAACAGGCCGAAGTTGGACAGATGCGCGTCGCCGCAGGCCTGCACGGCCAGCCCGGACACCGGCGTGGTGGCCAGGTCGCTGGCCATGGGCAGGGCCGCCCCGCGGTAGTACGTGAACGGCGAGACCATCATCCGGCCGTACCGGACCGGTACCAGCTCCGGCAGCCGCGTTTTCGCCTGTTCCTCCAGCAAGGCGATCGGGTCGGGTCGGTCCGGCCCCGGGTCGAACTCGGCGTGGCTGGCCCGGGGCACCTCGGCCCGGGCCGTCTTGCCCCGGGCGGCTCGCTCGGCCGGGGTCAGGTGATACAGGTGCGTCTCCAGCTGCCACTTCTGTGCGCGTCGGGGGGGAGCCTCGGGCATCATCAGCGCGTTCATCGTCGGCTCCCCTCTTGAGCCTGCTTCGTCGGCCGATCCCCGCTCAGGTTATGTTGGCGGTCACCGGGAGGATGAAGAAAGTTCGTCAGCTATGCGTGACTCATTTCCCTGTCGTTCGCGTTGCGAAGCGCGTGCCGGAGCAGGAATCCGCCGATGATCTCGAAGATGCCCATGATGATGAACCAGATGCCGAGCAACACCGCGAGCACGTCGAGCGAGGAGGCGGGGGCGGACACCACGACGATCCCGGCGATGAGGCTCACCACGCCGAAGATGATCCACCAGGCCCTTCCCTCGCGGACGCCGCCGGAGATCCCCCCGATCAGCGCGGTCAGCCCCTGCACGATCCAGGTCAGGCCGATCACCAGGCCAATGATCGACCGGGTGAGATGCAGGTGGCGGATCAGGATCACGCCGACCACGATGAACAGCAGGCCCGCGATGCCGAGCCAGACCCGGTGCCGCTCCCTCGGATCGAACACCCGGATCAGGTTGAAGAGCCCGGACACGATCGACAGGATGCCGAGCAGCACCGCGATCACGTTCAGCGAGGTGGTCGGGTGGAAGGTCACGATGAGGCCGATGATCAAGGTCACCACGCCCAGGAACAGGGCCGCCTGCCACGAGGCACTCAGCACTCCCGCGGGCGGCTCGTCGTCGTAGTCGCTCGAGGCCATGGCTACTCCTTTGCGCTCCTATGATTCTTCAGCTGGCGGCCAGCGGTGTCGTCACCCGGCGCGGGTGGTGGCGATCTTCTGCCTGGAGCCGCATCCTAGGGTGAACAGCGCGAGAACGCGAGAGTCGGGAGCACGCACGGCATGCCCACGGCCCAGCCTCAGCTCAGGAACATGACACCGATCCCGGGCGGGGAGTTCCGGATGGGCTCGGTCGGCTTCTACCCCGAGGAGCGCCCGGTGCACCGGGTCACCGTGGACGGCTTCTGGATGGACACCTGCCCGGTGACGGTGGAGGAGTTCTCGCGCTTCGCGAAGGCCACCGGCTACGTGACCGTGGCCCAGCGCCCGCTCGACCCGGCCGATTACCCCGACGCTGACCCGTCGCTGCTGGTACCGGGGTCGCTGGTCTTCCACCGCACCGAGGGCCCGGTCGACCTGCGCGACTTCCGCAACTGGTGGGCGTACCTGCCCGGTGCCGACTGGCGCCACCCCGACGGTCCGGGCAGCGACACCCGCGGCCGGGAACGGCACCCGGTGACCCACGTCGCGTATGAGGACGCGGAGGCCTACGCGGCGTGGGCCGGCAAGGAACTGCCCACGGAGGCGGAGTGGGAGTACGCGGCGCGCGGCGGCCTGGACGGCGCGGTGTACGCATGGGGTGATGAGTTCGCGCCCGGCGGCCAGATGATGGCCAACACCTGGCAGGGCCAGTTTCCCTGGCAGAACCTGCTCACCGACGGCTTCGCCGGGACCTCCCCGGTGGGCTCGTTTCCCGCCAACGGCTACGGCCTGCGCGACATGACCGGCAACGTCTGGGAATGGACGTGCGACTACTTCACCCCGCGTCACGCCTCCCCGGCCGCCGGCTGCTGCGCGCCGCACAATCCCCGAGTGAGCTCGCCCGGCGGGGTCATGATCGCCGGCCCGGGGTCGCATCTGCCGCGCAAGGTCATCAAGGGCGGCTCCCACCTGTGTGCGCCCAACTACTGCCTGCGGTACCGGCCGGCGGCCCGGCAGAGCGAGACGATCGACACCGCCACCTGCCACATCGGCTTCCGGTGCGTCGTCCGCGCGGCGGAACAAGATCCCCCGTGACGGGTGAAGCCCGAGGGTCCCGGCGGCACGATCATTGGGCGATGCTGGCCACCGTAGTTTCCATAACGCGACGTGCGGAGGGAACGCAGGTATGCGGCGCTTGACGAGAACCGTGGTCCTGCTCGCGGCGGTGCTGGCCGCCGGGTGGCTGGCGGCCGGGTGCGGCGCGGCCAGCAGCATCAGCAGCGCGATCAGGAGCGCGGCCCCCAGCGTCACCCTGCCGACCCTGCCGAGCAACAACACCTCGCCCACCGTCCCGCCGACCACCGAGGTCCCCACCACGGTCCCGCCGACGACCGTGCCGCCGACGACCGCCGCGCCGACCACGCCGCCCAGCATCGCCCCGACGCCGACCAGTTCGACCAGCTCGTCGCTGGTCTGGCTGTGGGTGCTCCTCGCCGCCATCGTGATCATCGGCGTGATCGTTGCGGTGATCGTCGCGCGCCGGTCCGGGCGCCAGTCCACGATCGCCGGGGTCTGGCGCCCGAGGGTCATCGACGCGTACGCGAAGGGGGCGGCGCTCTACGATGCGATCAGCGTGGCCGAGCGGTCCAGCGAGCTGGCCGCCGACGATAGGGGCGCCCGCTGGCTCGACATCCAGCACCGCATGGACGACCTCACCCAGGAGCTGTACGCGATGCGCGAATCGGCCCCGGACGAGGATGAGCGGGCCCGGGTCGCCGACGTGCTCGGGTCGCTGCAGGCGCTGCGCTCCGCGATGGAAGCCGAGCGGGCTCCGGGGGGCGTCGGCCCCGAGCACGCCGAGGTGGTCCGCAGCCGCCTGTACGCGTTCGACTCGGCCCTGCAGGCGCTCCGCCCGCCGGACCTGCCCCCGCGGTACTAAACCCAGGCCCGGCGGCCGCCACCTACTCCCGGGCGAGCATCGCGGCAGCCTCGCGCCCGCCACCCGGCACCTATTTCCGGGGCGAGCATGGCGGCGACTTCGCGGCCGCCACCTACTCCCGGGCGAGCATCGCGGCAGCCTTGCGTTCGAGGTCGAGGTAGGGCTGGCCGCTGACGTCGACCGCGACGCGCTTGATGGTGCCGCCGGTGAACCGGTGCGGCCGCTCGC
>Ga0335073_10001427_pt1 | contig 31900 bp, 23 predicted proteins | sample Lox_Sample_22_FD_207093 | JGI IMG/M metagenome (GOLD analysis project Ga0335073, IMG submission 207093) | Soil microbial communities from Loxahatchee National Wildlife Refuge, Florida, United States - Lox_Sample_2.2 | ecosystem: Environmental > Terrestrial > Soil > Wetlands | place: USA... | reverse complement strand
TTCCGAGGGGTAAAAGGTAGGTGGGTTTGGGGTGGGTTTCGGGACATGATATCCATTCCCCTTCGGGCGGTGCTATTGCCCAGATGAGTGGAAAAGATGGCGGGCTGGTGACGGCCCGGCCAGTGCCCGATCGTGTCTCTTGCTTCGCGGATTATTGTTAGAGGATGGAGAAGAGGCCTTCACTGCGCTTCGGCGCTCTAAGAGTATCGGGCGTCCCCTCGGTACTGCGGAGTTTGTCACCAGCCTGAACGTCTGCTCGGCCGGTCCGTCGGCCGAGTGGTCGGCGTGGCGGCGTCGTCTTGATCGCCTCATATGATTTTTCGCCTCGAGGCGAATGCCGTTGTGGAAACAGGGGATTCGCGAGGATTGTGTGGGAACCGCCCCCGAACCCCCCAACTTACTCATGGACCCCTTGCAGCCTCACTGCCCCCATGTCAGCTCGTAAAGTGTCCCGCCGCTGTTGTTGTAGCCTGCCGGGCTCCCGTTGCCTCCGTAGATGGCGATCCCAATCAGCTTGTTTCCATCCACAATCAGCCCCTCATCGGGTAACGCCCCATCGCTATTCGCTCCTGTGGTCGCATTGGTAGCACTGAAGGTGTGCAAAACCTCAAAGCAGCCGTCTTCCCGGATGCTGTAAATCACGCCGTTACCATTCGCGCCTCCGGACTCGGTGTTCGAGCTGAGCATGCCGTTCGGCGAAAGAGCGAGACGGCCAACCGGGAGAGCTCCGTCCGCGTTCTGCCCCGCAGAGTTCAACGCACTGAAGTCGTGGAGCACTTCGACCGTTCCCGGATTCCAATTGGAATACCGGAACACAACCCCATTGCCATTGGTTCCCCCGCGGGAGGCGGATGCATAAAATACCCCGGGCCTCACTTCGACAAAAGGCTCGTAGCAGTCGGCGCCATCCATGTTCTCACCACTCGCGTTGGTCTGGCTGAAGCTATACAGCACCTGGAAGTGCTGCCCCGAGGCCGCCATCCGGTACACAATTCCTGAGGGCAGGGGCCCGGCGGGGAGAGAGGTAGCCGGCCACACGGCGCAGCCGTAGAAATATCCGTCCCTGGCCTGTAACAGTGACGCTGCGTGGCCTTCGTCGGCAGAAAATGCATGGATAACCTTGAAACCCTCTACGGGGTCTATCGTCCACGCAACTCCACAACCGTGGGTGAATAGGCAGGTGTTCGGTCCGCCGAGCCTGGTGGTCCCGTACAGGCTCCCGTTACTGTAGACCATCGCGCGCAGCGGGTAAGCGCCATCCTGATTATTTCCGTTCGCATTGAGAGCGCTGAACGTATACACCACGGTGAAATCGCCGGAGGGGTTGAATGCGAAAATCGTGCCCGTGCCATTTTTACCGCCGTAAGAGGCCATGCCAAAGATAAAATCGCCGGGGCCGCGCGTCAGCGCCATCCCTGGCGTGGCTCCGTCTGCATTCTCGCCGTTCGCGTTCAGCGCACTGAAGGTGTGAAGCACGGTGTACTGATGCGTCTTCGGGTCGAAGCGGTAGATCACGCCGTTGCCATTCTGGCCGCCGACACTCGTCATCCCGTAGTAGGCGCCGTCAGTACCTACCACGGGTAGCGTGTCCGGCTGCGATCCCAGAGCGCTGGTAAAGGTACTGGCAGATGGCGCTTCAAACTTATAAAGCGTTGAGAATGTTGCGCCGTCCGCAACCGCGTTCGGCGCAGCAGCTGCCGTCGTCAGGAGCGCCATCGCGACCCCGGTAAGCTTTAACCATCGATTTTGCATAACCCCCCCATATCTTGTTGATAAGTTGGAACCTTACTTCTTTCGAATGAGTTAGTCGTTCAGTAGCTGTGAACGCACTTCGCCTGCAGAAACGCCACGCACTTATGGCTTGGTCCAGGCTGCTCAGCTTGCTATACTTCTGGCCTAAAATCCCCCCTGCTTATAAATGCGCAAAGCGTTCGGAAAAGCGGACATTTTGGGCGATGCGGGGCGAATCGGGACTTAAGCACGCGACCTTCGCGCCAAAAGGACCAGACAGATGGACGCCCGGCAATGTGCCCAAAGAAACCAGGTGACTGCATTGCTGGCCAGGTATCAGGAAGGGGACCGCGAGGCCGAGGCTGAGCTCATACCGCTGGTTTACACCGAGCTTCGCCGTGTCGCCTCGCTCTGCCTCCATCGCGAGCGGGGTGACCACACCCTGCAACCAACGGCGCTGGTGCACGAGGTTTTTCTGCGCCTCACCCAAAACAATCAGCCGCCGTGGCAGGATCGCGCCCATTTCTTTGCCGTTGCCGCGCGCCTGATGCGTCAGATTCTCGTGGATTATGCTCGCCGGCACAGTAGCCGTAAACGGGGCGGTGAGTTCAAAAAACTCCCGCTCGATGAGGTGCTCGCGTTTACACCGGCCAAATCGACGGAGCTCATCATGCTGGACGAAGCCCTCGATCGTCTGTCGGCCTTCGACCAGCGTCAGGCTCGCATCGTGGAGATGAAGTTTTTCGGTGGCCTCAGCATGGAAGAGATCGCCGGAGCGCTGGATATCTCTAGCAAGACCGCCAGCCGCGATTGGACGATGGCGCGCGCCTGGTTGCACCGCGAACTGCTTCGGTAGCTGTGTTTTCCAGATTGCCGGGGCAGAGGGAGAGCCGTTCTGCCACAGATATCCAACCCGCAGCGCTGGGAACGAATCAAGTCATTATTCCACGAGGCGCTGGAGCTTCCGCCTGAGCATCGAGCGGCATTTCTCGCGGCCTGTTCCGATGATGAAGAGCTGCGGGCGGAAGTTGAGGCCATCCTCGCCCACGAGCAGCGCGACGGAAGCTTCCTTCAGCAAGGCCCGACGTCCATGTTGTTCGCGCACCTCCCGCGCACCTTATCCATACGGGGCTTCGCTTCCGGCGAAATTATCTCCGGACGGTTTCGCATCGTCGCTCTCCTCGGGCGTGGCGGAATGGGTGAGGTCTACAAAGCCGAGGATCTGCGATTGCACCGCCCTGTGGCTCTCAAGTTTTTATCCGAGGATGTCGCAGGAGATTGGAAGTTTCTGCGCCGTTTCGAACTGGAGGCGCAGGCTGCCTCCGGGTTGAACCATCGCAACATATGCGTTGTTTATGACTCAGGCGAGCAGGACGGCCGCGCGTTTATCGCCATGGAGTTCCTCGAAGGTCAGACCCTGCGCGAGATCATTCGCGGCGCCCCTCTTGCATTGCAGCAATTGTTGGAGTTAGGCAGTCAGGTAGCCGATGGCTTGGACGCAGCTCACTGCAAGGGCATCGTACACCGGGACATCAAGCCGGAGAACATTTTCGTGACCAGTCGAGGTGACGCGAAAATTCTGGATTTCGGACTGGCTAAACTCCAGCAGGGAGCTTCAACCGCCTCAGAGAGTGATTCTGCAAATGAAGCACTCAACCTGACTCATCCCCGGGCAGCATTGGGCACAGCCCCCTATATGTCACCGGAGCAGGCTCGCGGAGAAAAAGTGGATACCCGCACCGACCTTTTCTCCTTCGGTCTGGTGCTCTACGAGATGGCCACGGGGCGCCCGGCATTCACCGGAGCCACCCCAGCCATCGTCTTTGCCGCGCTTCTGAAGGAAACGCCGGTACCACCTTCTCAGATCAATCCGTCCATCCCCTCAGACCTGAACAAAATCATCCGCAAGGCCCTGGAAAAAGACGCTGCCTCGCGCTATCAGCATGCGGCCGGCATTCGCCAAGACCTGGAGCGCCTGAAACGTCGCTCAGAGAAAAATCAGGCGGAGCTTCCTTCGGCAGCCTCCCATACATTCCATCCACTCCCTCCCCATCCAGCCGAAAGATCGCGCCCGCGCGTGCTGCCGTGGTTGGCCAGCATCGGGTTGACCATTTGCTTCCTCAGTGTTGCGTGGCTCGTTTGGGTGCGCGGCCACCGGCCGGCCGCATCCACGCATGTGGAATATACCCAGTTGACCTTCTGGGCGGACTCGGCCACTTCTCCTGCTCTTTCGCCGGATGGGCGCATGCTGGCGCTCCTTCGTGGCGATCACCCTTTTGTCGGCCCCGGAGAAATCTACCTGAAGCTCCTTCCTGACGGCGAACCGGTGCGGCTCACCCATGACGATCATCCCAAGATGGGGCTGGCTTTCTCGCCCGATAGTTCAAAAATAGCGTTCAGCCGCGGAGATGGATCGGATTGGCAAACGTGGACCGTGCCGGTCTTAGGCGGCGAACCGTCGAAACTACTCGCCAATGCTTCCGCGTTGACCTGGGTCGGTCCGCACCAGGTGATGTTTTCTCAGGGAAGAGAGACCACCGGGATCGTGACGTCCAGCGAGAGTCGCGCAGACGAACGGGTCGTCTACGTGCCAAAAGCCGGCAACATGGCTCATCGATCCTATCTATCTCGAGATTCAAAATGGGTTCTCGTTGTGGAAATGGACAAGACTGGACCCTGGACACCTTGTCGCCTGGTGCCGTTTGCAGGCGGGTCGCAGGGCAAGCTGGTCGGTCCGGTGCCATCTGGTTGTACTGAGGCGGCCTGGTCCCCCGATGGCCGCTGGATGTACTTCGCTGCCAATGGCGGCAACGGGTCTCACCTTTGGCGGCAACGGTTTCCGGATGGGGCTGCGGAGCAACTGACCTTTGGAGCGACAGAAGAACGCGGAATTGCCATGGCCCCAGACGGAAAATCGCTGGTGACTTCCGTTGGCTCTCATCAAAGCACAATCTGGGTTCACACTCCAAAAGGTGATCAGCAGGTTTCTATGGAACAGTTCGCCTACTTACCGTCTCTTTCTCTCGACGGCCGCACACTCTACTATCTGGTCGGTGAGCGTGGTGGAGACTTCCTGAGCGGCGAGCTCTGGTCATCGGACTTGAGGTCGGGACACAGGGAACAACTGCTTCCCGGGATACTGATCCGGCGTTACAGTATTTCTCCTGATGGTAGGACGGTCGCATTTACCCAATCTGACATCGAGAGATACCCGGGCATCTGGATCTGGTCCATGGATCGTCATGCTTCGCCGCAGCGGCTCGTGACCGCTGAGGCGGAGACTCCGATGTTTGCGCGCAATGGAGAAATTCTGTTTTCGAAAAAGGAAGGCGCACTCTTTTACATTTTCCGCATGAAGACGGATGGATCAGGCTTGCGCAAGGCGATCCCGGACCCAATCTCGCACCTTATGAGCCGGTCACCCGATGACCGATGGATCGTAGTCGCAATCGATTCCGATGACCCTGTCAGTCAAGTCGTAGCGGCCTATCCAATGGGAGGGGGCTCGCCGAGGGTTTTGTGCCGCGTGTGCGACGTCGGGTCATTTGAAGTGGATCCTCCCATCGTCAGCTGGTCTTTCGACCAGAAATTCATGTATGTCTCCTTAACGCGCACGGGGGCCAATGACATGCCAAAAACAGTCGTAATTCCTTTGAATCACGGCGGGGCCTTTCCTGCTTACTGGAGCGAAGTCACCAATCCAAAACTGCTACGAATGCAAGGCGTCCGTGTCCTTGACATTCCCAGCCTCTTTCCCGGTCCGGACGCCTCAAACTACACTTCCTGGCGACTCATTAGCCACCGCAACCTATATCGCATCAGCCTGCCCTAAAGAGCGGCGTTCCAGGAACCGATCGTAGATCCTTCCTTCACATGCGGGTGCCAGGGCCGCTCTTAAGCAAGTTACTTTCGTATCTCTCCAGGTAAGTAACAAATTGCATTTAGACCCTTACATGAAAGCAGGAAACGGCCCTATTCTTAGGGCAGTTGATACCGGCCGGCAGTTGGCTTCTCGGCGGCAGCCGCCAGGTCGAGCACGTTCTCGGTAGTCCTACGAGCTAAGCCCGAGCGAAGGATAGGCGTTTACCGCTATCCGGTGCCACACTCGATCCCTGTCCAAAATCCGGGAAGCGGTGCCCACTCAAGCGCCGCCGCCGTTGGGCTTGTGTGGGGTAGTTTGCCCGCATACATCACCAAACCCAGCTTTGTATCAGGGCACGACTTTAAGTCATGCCGCAACGGCTTAGAAAGAATCAAGAGCCCCGAAGGGGACGACTGAGAATTACCCGGGATGCAATCCCGGGCCCGACTGTCTGTTCTCTCGCAGATCCCCTGGGCCGTCCATAACCCCAACCCCTAACCAACCCAAAAACCCACACCCCCGAGCACCTGGAAACCAAAGGAGAACGACCACCCATGCCAAAAAACACAGTGACAGATCCAATAACCGATCAGGAAATCGCCTTTGTTCACCTTCTCTTATCTGGAACCATGACAGACCGCGAAGCCGCGCAAGCCGCCGGCCTCAACCCCGAAACCGCCTCTTACACCAAGGCAAAACCCCGCGTCCGCGAGTACATGGTCGAGCACCGGGCCGCCGTCACCCGGAAACTAGCTGACCAGGAAGCCGAAGGATTGCGCAGGATGCACCTGCGCCGGGACCAGATCCTGGATCGCCTCTGGGAACTGGCCAATCTAAGTCCGGAAATCACCCGCAACAACATCGCCGGCCAGATCAAGGCCATGGCCATGATCGTAGCCATCGAAGGCTTGATTCCTAACCGCGCGTCCCAGGCCCAAACGGGGCCCCACCCGGCAACCCGGCCCACCATGCAACCAGCGGTGCCGCCCGTCTACGAATCCGGCTCGCTCCCCGAACAACAGGAGCAGCAGGATCAGAATGCCGGGGAACCAACCGCCCCCGCCGAAGCCATCGCGCCGCAGGCCGAAACAGCGGCAAACGACACACCACCTCCCAGCTCTGCGGCAGCTGGCCGCGAAACGGAAACCTGGGTGCCCGATGCGGTGGGAAACCACCTCGACACCACCCCGGACACCCCTTCACTCCGCCGGCCTTTCACCATAGACCGGGGCCCCTTCCGGCGCCCGTAAACACGAAAAAGGCAAAAAAAGATCAAATTTTAGCGAATTTTAAAAACGTCCAGATATTTACAGAAGCGGCAGGGAACAGCTCGACCCCCATTTCCCCAACCAACGGAATAATCCCCACCGAAACGACTGCCAGGAGAATAGCCATCTCTCCCTCAACCCACCCTAAGTGTGCCTTTGCGATGAGTGGACGGAAAGCGCCGGGCTAAACCGACACATTGTCGGCCCACACCGTGACTGACGAGAGTGGGCATTTTGCCCTGGAGAAGTCTGCGCTCTCGGACCCGAACTGGGGAAATCCAACCGAACGGAATCCCGTTCACTTTCATTGTGAAAGGCCCACCCCGGTCATGGAGACGAGATAGGCCACGAGGTCGGCTCGTTCCTGGGTGCTGAGTGTCTCGCGATAGGAAGGCATCGGGACAGTCTGGACGAATCCCCAGGAGCGAAGCTCCGAACGCGCGAAGGCAATCAGCCGGTTGTCAGAAGTTATCATTTGCAAGCTATACGGATCCTGGTTCAGGAGCTTTCCGGTCATCACCTCTCCGTGGCGCGTGGTTACCTGGTATCGACGATACTTTGGAGCAACTTCGGGATCGGGACTGAGCAGCGAGTTATTTAGTTGCTCCACGGTGAGCTGGGTTCCAATTGCGGTGAGATTTGGACCGAGAGTGGAGCCGCGTTCCCCGATGCGGTGGCAGGACGTGCAACTGCCTTTCCCTTCGAAGATCAGCCGGCCGCGAAGCTCTTCGCCATGGGTGTCCTGCATCGCGGCTTTCTCCTGCGAGTTCGCGCTGTGGTACACCGTTGCGGCCAGCAAACCACTGAGCAATAACACCTGGAAAAATGCTTTGCGTGGCAACATGCTCATTCCCTTGGCAATTAGGCTACCTTTGATCACGCAGTCCGAAGACAAAGAGGCAATTACCGGCATTCACCGCAACATATTGTTTCCCGTTCACGGCATACGTAATGGGATTCATGATCATGGGGCCACCCAGCGTCGCTTTCCAAAGCAACGCACCGCTGCGATCGTCCAGTACGACGAAGTTTCCCTCACGGCCCCCGGTAAACAAAACGTCGGAAGCCGTAGTCAGTATCCCGGCCGCTCCAGCACTGGTCTGCCAGCCTTCAAAGGTATGAAGACTGTTGCCGGAATTCAGTTTGAATTCCCATTTCTTTTCGCCGGTCTGCGGGTCCAGCGCCCGCACCGCGGTGAACTTGTCTTCATCCTCGCCAACGGTCATCGGCCTCGTTTGCGGGCGTCGTCCCCGGCCGTCGTAGCGGTTGCCTTCCTCATAGGCCTGCTCGCCCTTGACGAACAACGAGGAGTAGCCCTCCCGGGCGTTGACATAAAAGAGGCCGGTGTGCGGACTGAACGAAGGATTGAACCAGTTAGTCCCGCCCTGGTTGTCGGGAAAGATCAAGGTTCCCTCAGTAGTGGATTGCGTGTTGGCTGCCATGATGGGGCGGCCGCGCTCGTTAAAACCTGCGTTCCAGGTTTGCTTGACGAATGCTTTGCCCAGCAGGAATTGGCCGTTCGTGCGATCCAGCATATAGAAGAAGCCGTTCCTGTCGGCCCAAAGGATGACCTTGCGCTTTTCTCCCTGGCGCGTGATGTCGGCCAGAAGCGGTACCTGGACCGCGTCCCAGTCGAATTCGTTGTGAGGGTTCGCCTGGTAGTACCATCGCAGCTTGCCGGTATCGACATCGAGGGCGACGAGCGAGGACGTGTAGAGATTGTCGCCAGGGCGCACATCGCCGTTGTAGTCAGGGCCGGCATTGCCCACACCCCAATACGTCAGATTGGTTTGCGGATCGTACGAGCCGGTGGTCCAGATCGAACCTCCGCCGTGCTTCCAGGAATCATTTCCCCAGCTCTCGCCTCCGGGCTCGCCCGGCCCGGCGACGGTATGGAACTTCCACTGTTCGGCGCCTGTGCGCGCATCGTATGCGGCGATGAAGCCGCGGATGCCGTATTCGCCGCCGGCAACCCCGACAATCACTTTGTTCTTCACCGCCAACGGAGCCACCGTCATGGTGTACCCGGCGGTTGTTTTGGCGACGGTGGTGTCCCATAAAGGAGTGCCGGTCTTGGCGTCGATCGCGATCAGATGAGCATCCACTGCGGCCATGTATAAGGTGTCGCCAAGGATCGCGAGTCCCCGGCTGATGCGCCCGCAACATTTCCGTGCAGCAGCCTCGGGCGTGTAGCGGAAGATCCAGAACAATCGTCCCGTGGTCGCGTCCAGTGCGACGACGTCGTCGCCCTGCATGGTGTAGAGCACCCCATCCACAACCAGCGGAGTAGTCTCATACGGATCGAGCCAGCGAGCCTGAAAAACCCATTTCAATTCCAGGTTCCTGGCGTTTTCCGGAGTGATCTGGTGCAGGGAACTGTAGTGCAGACTGCGATAGGTTCCGCCGAACGTCATCCAGTTCCAGGGTTCCTGATTGGCTTTGAGAAGCCGGTCAAAGGTTACTCCGCCCGTATTTCCGTCATCCCCTATATTGAGCAACGCGGTCTGGGTCTTTTCTTCGTCGGTCTGACTGGCATTTTCCGGAACAGTTGTTGCCGTTCGTTCTTTGTTGAAGTTGGCTGCGAGATAATCCACCAATTTCCTGATGTCTTCGCTCGAACCCGTCGCGCCGCGCGACACCATGTCATCCACCTGGTCAGCCCACTCCTTTTTCGTCATCCGCTGGCCGGTCACGACGTTGAGCCCATGGCATTGTGTGCACATCCGTTCCAGGACGGCTCTTCCGGAACCCTCGGGCAAGGTCGTTTGTGCGGCAGCCGAGGGCACGATCCCAAGCCATGCAATCCAGATGAGGACGGCAGGAAGGGCCAACGGGGAATAGGCCTTGCAGGTCAAGTCAGAACGCCTCTCCATTCTGGTAAACCAAACGGTTCGCTCGAACAGACGCTGACGATCAGATCACAAAGCTGCGAGTTGCCGCAACAGACGGGGATGTTGTGACAGGTGTGAGTTCCGCCACACCATTTTGGCACCTTAGAGTTGACGGTGGTCTGGCTGCATCGCCAGCGGGCGCATGAGTTGTCGTCAAACTCCGGTCCGGCGTTGACCGGGTGCCCTCGGGACAGAGGGAAATGGCCCCAATTCCTTTTTTCACCGCGTCGCCCACCCAGCTAGAGCGAATGCCCTCTCTCGGAACCTTGATATGGTCGGTCCAGACGATGGCGTTAATCTGCGTCACCGTCTGCGGCCCCTGGAGGGGATGGCTGCAGGTAAAGCAGAACCGCGCAGCACACAAACCCAAAGCCCCAATAGGGCAGCTTTAGAGACACAAGCATAGCCGTCAGAAACAGGCCGAAGGCCACACCCGACCTCCATCGTGCGAACCTGCGCGTGCGATAGGAGATATAGCTGCACTCCGCGTTGGCCAGCGCAAGATGCTCGAACTGAAGGTAGGCCAATTCCACGAGAACGAACACCCCTGTATATACAAACACCGGGACCGCCGCCAGGCGCGAGCTGGCCACCCATACGGTTGCAAATGGCACAAGCGAGACCGCAAACAAATGGCCGAAATTAATCCAGATAAGGCGTGGCGTTGGATAGTCTACGAAACGCAGCAATTGGTGATGATTGACCCAGACGATCGCGATAAACGCGTAGCTCACCACATAGCTCAAGGCTGTCGGCCACAACGGAACGAGAGCTGCGAACGTTGGATGCTCGGGAGGCCTCAGGTCCAGGACCATGATCGTAATGATGACCGCAAATACCCCGTCTGAGAATGCGGCTAATCGGTCGACCGTCGCTTTTTTTTGAGGCATGTCCTCCTCGCCTCGAACAGTCTACCGATTCAACCGGCAGTCTAGAAAGAATTCCCTCGACACGCGCGCTGGTTGTCGCCATGGCTCAAAACACGGTCATACCTTCCGGTAGCCACGCTCCTGCAACACCCAGGTGTTGCCGTCCGGGTCGGAAAAGTTGGCGAAGCTGGCATAATCTCCGCGGGCTGGGTCAAGTCCGGATGCGAACCCGCCGTCCCAGGCCCCGACAGGAGTCTTATGCCTGATCTCGCTGACCTTGACCCCATGGGCAAGCAGGCTTTTGCGTGCGGCATCCAAATCCGTGACCACAAGATAGACGTTGCGAAGTGAGCCCGCGGGAGCGTCGGTCAGGCCCTTACCGATCTGAATGGAGCACTTTGAGCCCGGCGGAGTGAGCTGAACGACGCGAAACGCAGCGGTTGGAGCGTAGTCCACGTCGAGCGAGAAGCCGACCTGATCGACATAAAATCGCAGCGACCGGTCGACATCGGTTACCGGGATCACGATCACTTCCATTGAGAATATTGTCGCTGTCACGGTCGCTCTCTCCTGGGGGTCCGCTACCCTGAGTTCCCATTGCTTGTTTCGGCGCGTTTATCCGCGAGGCCGCGCCTCGTCGACACTCAGTTCGCGATCAGGCCCGTGCGGGATGACTGTCTGCCCCGGTTCAAGCCTGAGCTGGGTGCCATCCAGTTGAACGGAAACCATCTCGGGTTCAAATGACACCAGGCCGGAGATGCGGCGAACCTCTGTATAAGCCTCAGGATAGGACCATGCCGCCAAATGTGCGTCGCCAATGTCGTAGTAACTGCACAGTCCCTTGTACGGGCAGAAAGTCTGGTGTTCGACGGCGGTCAACGCAGACTCATCCAGATCGGCGCGGGGAACGTACCAGCGGGGCGCGAAGCCGGACTCGTAGAGAGCCAGAGGGCGCTTGCTATCCGCGACGACCCGATCGCGATAGCGGACGATGAGGCTGCGCGAGGTCTGGCGGATATCAATCCGGTGATAGCTGTCGGCGGCATGACCCACGATCCGCTCATCCTCTTCATAGAAAGCATCCATGGCCACCCAGGCGAACGCGACGCGGCCTCTCAGTTCATTCGCGTGGGCAGGTAATTCGATATGTTGCCATGCGCCTCGCATCGCCTGCTTCTGGTCGGCTTTCACCACGTACCAGGCGGTGAGCCCGAGATCCGGGTGCCGGGTCGTATGTTCGCTGCGTTCGAGCGTTCCCTGAGCGATATCGCCCTCGGGGAAGTAAGCCACGGGATACCGCCCAGGCTCAAAGAGCAGGAGGACGTGCTCGCTGTCGGCGATCCATTCTCCGTCATAGCGCACCCGCATCCGCCGCCGCAGTGGTTCAACATAGAGAAGCCGCTTAGGCAGCGGCTCGGGAACCAGGAACCGGCCGATTGCTCCTGAAGAAAGCGGACCTTGTTGCCACGACAATCCCATCAGTCACCTCTCCGCGAGAACTAAGGACTGGGGCCATGATACTCATCTCCGCCCACTCGGCAATACAATCTCGACTCCGCCAACGAACCCTCGCCCCGGCATACGCACGTCTACGATTTCCTCGTAGCCAGTGTTGGTGAGATTGCTCATTTGCAGGTATGGCCTCCAACGCCCAGTCTGGCGAGTGAGAGAAACGTCCCACACGGCATATGGGCTTTGGTTAAACCTCTGCACCACCCCAAGCCGGGTGTTGAACGCAATTTGCCGGGAAACCTGTTGCGTCCAGGTAAGACGGGCATTGTTGACGGGATAGTTGAAAACGTACTCCGATTGCAGGCCATGAAGCGCCTTTTGCGCCCCCGCCAAAAGCGTCCAGCTCAAGGTGAATCGGTCGGCCGCCTTCGCCTGCCATGTAAGCGAGGTCTCGACCCCGGTGAATCGTACTCCGGAGAGATTGGTCGCCTGCCAGGGATCTGCTTGCGATGCCCGGGTGTAGTCGATGGTGTCATGCTGACGCGAGTAGAAGGCTGTAACGGTGGCGGCAACCGCGGGTTTGGGAAACCAGCTCACGCCGCCCTCGAAGTTCCAGGCGGATTCCGGCTTCAGGTTTGGATTGCCGATGGTAGTGGGATCGCTGTAGTAAAGATCGAGGTAAGTGGGGATGCGAAAGCCGTGACCAATGGAGGCATGCAGTGTGGTTGTGGAGGAAAGCCAGCGGGTCGCTGAGAGCATGGGGCTGAACACGGCGGAGCCACCGGAAAAAATCTCTTCTCGGCCGCCCAGTGATAAGGAGCCGCGCGCGGGAACCAGCCATTCCACAGCCGCGTAGCCTGCACCGCGGTTTCGTCCGTGCTGTCCAAGATTCGTGCTGTCGATCTGGTCCGTATTTTCTTCCAGGCCGGTCGCCAGTGTCAGGTTTTTCGCAACCGCCCGGTGGTCACGAATCGCTCCTTCATAACTGTCGTCGATGTGCTGGTTCTTATAACCATCGGGCTCATCTCGCTCCAGCAGAAAGATGTCGGAGTGGCGGCGATAGGCGGCCGCGGCTTGTGTATTTGCATTGAACTGCTGGGTGAGCGCCGCAAACCAGCCCTTCGTCCGTTCCCACGAAACATATGGGCCGTAGAATTGGTTGGCGCCAAAAGCGCGGTCGTCGCCGGCAAAGAGCAGATCGCTGTGTCCCGCGGGGGACCGGAAGCGAAGTTCATTACTGCCATTCTCCGTCCGGTAATCGCGGTCTACCATAAAACCGGTGGAGAATTCCCGGTCTCCGGCAAGGACGTCATTCCATTTCTCCCGGGCAACGGAAGCGACGGCAGCCTGCTCGTTTTCCCCGAAGCTTCCGGCCCCGGCCTTGAGACGCAGAGCGGTCTCTGTCGGAGTTACCGTGCGGACATCGACCACGCCACCGATGGCGTCAGACCCGTAGAGCGTCGAGCCTTCTCCGTGCAGAACATCCAGGCGTTTTATGGTCAGAAGGGGGATAGGGAGATCCAGGTTGAAGTGAGACGTCTCGGCATCGTCGTAGCGAAGGCCGTTGAGCAGCACGAGGGTCTGCTCGAAGGAGGCCCCGCGCACCGAGATATCGGACATGATACCGCCGCCGCCCCTTTGCTGAATATCCACAGAGGAATCGGTACGCAAGTAGTCTTCCAGTTGATGGAACGCAAGTGGGGTTGACTGCGTGTCGAGGCTGACCACAGTGCGTGCCGACTCCTGCTGGGAAACGGGAAGCGGGTTGCCCAGGACAATCACGGTGGCAGAAACAGAGGCGGGCACTGGCTGCTGCGCGTATCCCCAGGCCGCGGTGAGGCATGTAAGCAGGCACCCCCAGCGTCGCATCAAGCCCGGACCTCTGAAAGGCGCCAACGCTCAGCCTGTGAAAGCTCAGATACCGTCACGAGAACGTCACCGATGAAGATCATCTCTTCGAGAGCATGGAGGAGCGGCCAGCGGCCTGCAAGCATAGTTTGGTATTGTCTGGAATAATTGAGTCATTCAATCACCGAGCAGACAAGGCTATGCGAATTGAGACCTTTCTGAAAGAGAGCCCGATGTTTTGCGTTAGCCTTGCGGCGCGCCGTTTTGATGCTCTGGCAAACCGCTTGCTGGAAGCTGATGGCGTGAATTTTCTCGAGGCACTCATCCTCTCCACGCTCTTTTTCGAGGCAACTGGCGTAGTAAAACCTTCGGACCTCGCGAGCGCCTTTGGAACCACGAGGAGCAATGTGAGTCATTGCGTGTCCTCTCTTGAGGCCAAAGGGCTGGTGCACAGAAGGATTGATCCGGGAGACGCGAGAGCCTACCACCTTGCATTGAAGCCGCAGGGCAGGAAGACGGCGGTACGGGTGATCGGAGCACTGGACAAACTACAGCGGGAATTTGAGAACAAGGTTGGCAAAGACGCGCTGCAATCCGCGCTTCGCGTGATTCACGCGCTGGCAGGATAGACATAAGTGACCCCATTTCTGTTTCCTCGGATTCCAGATTCGCTCGGCTAAGTGCCTGCCGCAACAAGCCGATCCGACTCATCAGTAAACAAACCTTCGGGCGGCTCTTCAGTTTTTTGGCGGCTCGAGGGGTGATCGAACCGGAGCAGGCGCAGGGCCGAGAGTACGATCGACTTCAGCGTCGTCCACCCAGGCAGAGCGAATGCCCTCTCTCGGGACCTTGATGTGGGCAGTCCAGACGATGGCGTTGAGGAACAGTTTGCGATAGTCGTCGTTCTGCCAGTTCGCATAGAAGTGCTGAAAAGTAACGCCGACGCTGCGGCCGGCTTCTTTGTTCCCGGCCACGCGGGGGCGGTCGTAGGCCCACATCGTGATCTGGTCCTTGGGGTCGGCGAGCGGCCCGGGATAGACCTTGGGGTCCGCCGGCAATTCGGGAACGCGGACGAGCGGCGTGACGCCGCTGGGAACGAAGGTAATCCTGTAGTAGAACTCGTCCTTAATGTGGAAGGGCTTTACACCGTGCATGATGGGATGTTTGGGTGTGGGAAAAAGGACGTCCGACGTCAGCACCTTATAGGTGAAATACGGCTCAGGGTATTTGGGCCCGTCATATTCAGCATAACCCCCGCTCCACGCGAATCCCTGCTTCTGAAATTTGTAAGGGATGTAAGTGGAAAAGTGGATGATCATGAAGCCGCACCCACGGTCGATCTGCTTCTGGATGGTGGCGATGCGCTCGGGGGTAAAGGACCAGGGAAGCCACTGCATGCCATCGGTGTCGAAGACGATGGTGTCCGCCGTATCCAGAACGGAGGGGTCGGTGGGCCAGCCGTCGTAGACCACCACAGTCCGGACGCCCTTGAGGGTGGGCGCGCGGTCGAGGAGAACCTTCAGCAGGCGGACTGACTTGGCATACTCATGCTGGCCCGGCCCGTGGCTCTTCGAACCGGCGATGAGGACGATCTGGCGGTGTCCATCGGGAGTTTTCGCTTCCAGGGGCTGGATGCAAAAAATCACAACCAGGACTGCATGGATCCATCGAATTCTGGCGATCAATTCGTTCTCCGGGGTGAGGGATATTGAGCCATCATATAAACTTTCGCAACATCTCGACGCGTGCACCTTTGAGGCGTATGTCTTACCCACAGCGGTCTGGCAACTCGGGGGGGGAATGCGGGGACACTATACATATTTTCCAATGAGTGGCCAACTCACTGCGCCCGCTTCAACCGCTTCCCCATGACCTTAAAACGCAGTTCGACTTAGGACACAGGGATAAACAGCTCGGTCTTGAGTTCGGCTTCTGCTGTCGTGCGCGGATCATTCAGATAGTTCTCGATGCAGAACTCCGGACGCAGATTGGTTTTTGCGGCAGCCAGGGTTTTGAAGATTTGATCGAAAGCCGGCCAAATCTGGGTATATGGACCGGTGAGCAGGAAACGCGCATACCTTCCGGTGGCCACGTGACGGTACTGCATTTTTGCTGGAAGCTGGTTCGGTTTCGTCGCGACAGACACTCCTGCCTGGTAGATCATGGCGTCTTCTCCGGATCTGCCGGAGTCCATGCCACTGAGACCGAGATACTCACGGATCGATGGCGGAGCGATGCGGGGAAGAATGGGCATTAAATCGTTCCAGAGCGGCGGAGCAACTTCGGGATACGGTCCGCGGGCTTCGAGGAAGAGGTAGTGGGTGGCGGGGCGGGTGACGGTGTCGAATTCAGTTGCAAGATTCACGTGATACTCCTTAGGCCTTCTTGGCTGGCTTAGAGCGTAGATCAGCGCGTCCTGCTGTTCTTTTCCTGCTTTGCGAAATTCACCAGGTGTGAGATCGGTCGCTTTGCGCAGAGATTTGTTGAAGGCGGCCGAGGTATCGTAGCCGATGGATTGCGCTATTTCGGTAACGCTTGCGCCAGTATCTTCGCGCAACATGTGCAGCGCGGTTTCCAGCCGCAAGCGGCGGATGAAGGCAAAAGGTGTTTCGCCGACATAAGCCTGAAAGAGGCGGGCGAAATGGAAAGAAGACGAGCCCGCCTCCCGTGCAAGCTGAATCATGGAGAGCGGCTCGGCGAGGTGCAGCCGAATGAATCTTTGCGCACGGCTGATCTGGGAGCGATGGAAGTGTGACTGGTTGGCCGTCTTCCCTTTCGGCATGGGGTGTGGTCCTGGTACGGAGGATATTGCAAGCGGCGAGTGGCTCGCTTTTCCTGGCTTGCGAAAAAGCGAGGCGGAAGCCATGGCCTCGCGCGCTGCTGCGATCGGGCGAATTTTCCCACTTTGATCTGTCGTTCCCGTTTTTGAGTTATGGCCTCGATTTTCTGCCGGCGGGTAACCAGCTGCGACCAGCCTCTCTCTGATACTGGCTCTGTTCACGCGTCTCTCTCTGCTTGCCTGACAGTGTGCCTGAGCGAGGAACGGCGCCAGCTCTCAGTCTGGGCGGTTCCTATCGCCCGGATGCGCGCCTGATCAGGCAAAGATTGCACAGACGCGGGAAGGGGTAGCCCGCTACATGAAAGTACTCGGCCATTTCGCAGGCTCATTTTCCGGCTTCGTTGATCAACCGTGGCAACCGATTACAAAGCAGATCGCGGGGCTGTGTTTCTTGTTGGCCTGGTTGAGCGGCATGGTGTTTGCCCAGGGTACGACGACCATCAGCGGCACGGTATACATGCCCAATGGCACAGTGCCGCTGCCCAACGTACTGGTTTATGTGACTACAGGGTCGGTGACTCTGCCGGCTGCGGGAGCTACCTGCACTTCGACGTCGGTGACAGCCGCGCAAGGATGCATTACATCTTCCACCATCACGCCAACCGTGGTCACTTCGGGCCAGGGCGTCTACGCCTATACAACGACGGCCGTCGATGGCACATTTACGTTGAGCGGCGTGCCCGAAGGCAGTTCCTATACGCTGGTGATTCAGTCGGGCAAGTGGCTCAACGAGTTTACCGAGCCCAGCTCGGGCACGCTTTCCGGTCCCATTGCAGGCCTGCAGTTAAGCATGCCCACGGTGCACTCGGCGACTGCCAATATTCCGCTGATCGCGATTCAGACAGGCAGCGCGGACGCTCTGGAATGTGTGTTCCGCGACATCGGCGTTGCCAGCACAGAGTTCACTGACGACTCGGTGACCAGTGGTCCCTCATTCGGTGGGCGCATTCATCTCTACAAAGGCAACGGCGCCGAGATCAGCTCCAACACCCCGTCCTATACCACGTTGCAGACCCAGGCGAAACTGAACAGCTACGACATGGTCATGTTCCCCTGCGAAGGTGGCGGAACCACCGGGGCAAGCTCCACCACGATTCCTTACCTGATCAATTACTCGAGCTTGGGCGGAAGGGTGTTTGCCACCCACAATAGCGATGCGTGGCTCGATACCACCAACACCGGAGCCAACGGCTACTACTTTTACACCGCCGGCAGTGGTGGACCGATGACCTGGGGGAGCGCGACCAATTCGGTCACGCCCGACCCCGGCTATGCACTGATCAACACCAGCTTCAGCGACGGCAACACGCTGGCCTCATGGCTCTATGAGAACGGCTATTCCTATGGAGCCAGCGGGAACAATACAGGCACCGGGAATGAAGTAGAGATCAGTACGCTGCGTTTCAACGTTGACACGGTAAACGCTCCGGCGCAAGCCTGGCTGACGTTTCCTTCGCAGGACAGCCAGACTTACAGCGCAGCCTACAACGGTGGCAGCCCAATCATGCAGTTCAGCTTCAACACACCATGGGGTGCAAGCGCGGCCAACCAGTTCGGGCGCGTGCTCTACAACGAGTATCACGTAGAGAACGTTTCTGAATCGGGCAACCCGGTCTTTCCTGCCGAGTGTCCTACGCTGAGCGGCGCGAGCCAGGTACCGCAGGAGAAGATGCTGGAGTATGCCATCTTCGATCTGTCGGCCGCAGTGACCCCCGTTGTTCTACCCACGGCGTCTATTGCGATCACGACCAACCCCAGCAATGCAATCTTTAATGAAGGCGACACCGGCGACACCATTACGGTCGATGTGACTAACACCAGCTCGACTGTGGCTTTGCCGAACAATCTGGCGTTAAGCGTGACGCTTCCTGCCGGGCTGACGGCCACCGCCATGGCGGACTCAAGCAGTGGCAACTGGGTCTGTACGGTTGGCACGCTGACCTGCACCAATGCCAGCGGCATCGCCCCGAGCGCCAGCGATGCGGTCACTATCACGGTGACAGTATCGGGAAGCGCCACCGGGGGCAACGCGTCGGTTACCGGTTCGGTTGCCGCCACGGTTTCCAGTCCAAACTTCTCCGCAAACGTGACCAGCCCGCTCACCATTACGCTGAACCAGCATGCCGCCGTGACCTGGGCAGCGCCCTCGGCCATTACCGCCGGCACTCCGCTGAGCAGCACGCAGCTCGATGCGGTGGGCAACACCGACGGGACCTATGTCTATACGTTGAACTCAACCTCAGGGATGGTCATCACCAGCGGTACGGTCCTCCCGGCCGGCACCAACACACTTTGGGTCACATTCACGCCATCCGATCAGGGCAGCTACCCGGGCACCGCTACGGCCAGCGTTACGCTGACGATCAACTCTGCCGCGGCCACTGCCGGCAATCCGGCTCCGGCCGGCTTTGGGAATGAGCCGGTGGGCAGTTCCACCAGCCAGAACGTGACATTTACCTTCACGGGAGCCGGCTCGATTGGTGCGCCGCTGGTCGTGACCCAGGGGGTCACGGGACTGGACTTCAGCGACGCCGGCACCGGTACCTGCGACACGAATGGCGTTAGTTACGCGTACAGCATAGGCAGCACGTGTACCGTCGCCGTCACCTTCGCTCCGCGTTATCCAGGGCCGCGCTATGGCGCCGTTTTGCTGGAAGATGCCTCGGGCAACGTATTGGCTACTGCTTACCTGACAGGCACGGGAACGGGGGCCCAGGTGCTGTTTCCGCCCGGGACGCAGACCATGCTTACTCCGGACACCACAACCTACTGGCCCGTGTGCCTGGCGGTCGACTCGCAGTCCAATATCTTCTTTGTCGATGACAACTCGAACAGCGACATGGGGGCGGTGATTGAGTTGCCCTGGCTGGGGACCTCTTACGGGCCGGCACAATCGCCAACCAGTCTCTATCTCCCCGGTGGGTACAGCTATTCATCGGGTTCCATGGCTGAGGACGGTGCGGGCAATCTCTATGTCGGCTTAAATAACTACGAATCCAGCACTGGCAGTGTCCTCAAGTACCCGTGGAACGGGAGCGGCTACGGTGCGGCGATTTCGCTCGGTACCGGCCTGGTCTTTCCCAGCGGAATCGCCGTCGACGGAGGCGGGAATCTGTTTATTGCCGACAGCAGCGCGCAGTTGATCGCTGAGTTGCCCTGGACCGGATCATCGAACAATAACGGATATGGTTCACAAGCCACTCTGGCCGACTCTGCCGCTCTTGGCGGCAGCGCTCTCCCGAAAGGTATCGCGGTCGATGGCGCCCACAATGTATTCTTTCTCGCCTCAACCTCAGGCACCACGGCGGAACTGATGGAGATTCCCTTCGTCAGCGGGAGCTATAGCCCTTCCTTCACCACCCTCGACAACGCGTTGTATGCGCCGAACGGGATTGCCATCGACACCAACAACAATATTTACGTCTCGGACACGAACAATACTGGAACTTCTACCCCGGTCTATGAATATGTGTTGAGTGGCGGAACGTACGCCGCGCGGACGCAACTGTTTACCACCCCTTATGGAGGTGGCGCGAACATGGCGCTGGATGGAGCCGGCAATCTCTACCTGGATTGGAATAGTGGAGATAGCGGCGGCGCGATCTATAAGCAGAACCGGAATGTTCTGCCTGACATCGTTTTTCCGACCGCAACGACGCACGGCACAGCGGATACGACAGACGATCCCTTGTCGTTTGCCTTGCTCAATTACGGCAACGCGAACTTGAGCATAGCGTCGGCGGCCATCGCTACCGGCAGCGCCAGCTTCTCCTTCAATGGATCCACCTCCTGCGCCGAAGGTGGAGGAGGCACTCTCGCGGCGAATCACTCCTGCTCTTATGCTGTAGACTTTACGCCCGCGTTGACAGGTTCTATTCCAGGATCTGTTTTGCTGACTGACAACAACCTGAATGTTTCCGCGGCAACCCAATCGATCTCGCTCAGCGGGACCGGAACCGGAAGCACTTCCATAACCTTCGTGTTGCCCGCGAGCACCACACTGACGGCAGGCACGGTTGGGACGGCTTACGGGCCGGTGACCTTTCAGGCTACCGGAGGAACCTCGCCGTATCAGTACATCATCAACGGGGGAGCTCTGCCCGCCGGTATGTCGCTGAGCAGCGCGGGCGTTCTTAGCGGCACTCCCACAGCCAGCGGCGCGTTCTCTTTTACCGTGCTGGCCACCGACGCGGACTCCGTCACTGGTTCGCAGACCTATTCGCTCACGGTGGGCAAGGCTACGGCGACGATCACGCTGAGCAATCTGGCCCAGACCTATACCGGATCTCCGTTGTCTGCGACGGCGACGACCGCGCCCAGCGGGCTCACTGTGAGCTTTACCTACAACGGCAGCGAAACCCCGCCTACTGTGCCAGGAAGTTACACCGTTGTGGCAACGATCAACGAGCCGAACTACCAGGGCTCCGCGACCGGAACGCTGGTTATCTCAAAACGCATGGCAACGGTGACACTGGGCAATCTGACGCAGACGTATACCGGCTCTCCAATCTCGGCTACCGCCACCACGGTGCCCGGGGGACTGACCGTAACGTTTACCTACAACGGCAGCGCGACTGCGCCCACGGCAGGGGGAAGCTATACGGTGGTGGCCACGGTCAACGACAGCGACTATGCCGGTTCGGCTACCGGAACCCTGACCATCCAGCCCATAACGCCGGCTGTCCGTTTGTCGTCGAGCAATAACCCGGCGATTGCGACGACCGCGGTGACATTCACGGCAACCGTTAGCTCGACAGTCGGCATGCCGGCCGGCACTGTGAGTTTTCTGGATGGCACAACTCCGCTAGGCCAGGGGACACTCTCGGCGGGTGTGGCCACATTCGCCACCTCCTCCCTGAGTGATGGCTCCCATTCCCTGACCGCTGTGTACAACGGAAATACGAATTTCGTCGCTGTGACGAGTGCAGTTCTGTCGCAGTCGATTGTTGACTTCAGCCTGACGCCTGGTTCTGGAGGTGGCAGCGGGCCCGGCGGTGTCACAACGCAAACGGGACAGCCCGGAGGATCAGTCAGCTATCCGCTGGATATCGTACCCAATACCGGCGTCACTTTTCCCACTCCTGTTCTTTTGACGGTCGCCGGTATGCCCGCAGGGGCTACGGCAGTCATCACTCCTTCTACGTGGACTCAGCTCACCGGCACGTCGTGGAGCTTCCCCGCAAACACGCCGCTCACGGCTCTCTCGCTCACCATTGAGTTGCCGTCCGCTTCAACCGCCAGGGAGGAGGATGATGCCGGGCGCGGAAAGTTTCCCCCTATCGTTTGCGGCGTCCTTCTGTTGCCTTTCGCGCTGGGGATGCGCAAAGCGGGCAAGCGATGGCGCGGGCTGCTCCTCTTGATGTTGTTCGCCACTGCAGCCCTGGGAGCCTTGTCTATTCTGACCGGCTGCGTAAGCGGCAATGGTTTCCTCGGCCAACAGCAGTCGTCTTATACGGTAACTGTGACTGCTACTTCCGGTCCCCTTACTCGCTCCACCAAACTGACGCTCAACGTCGAGTAACAAGGAGAATTTAAGATGCGCAGAACGATTTGCGGAAGGATGCTCCTTGCCGGCGTTTGGCTCATGTGTGGGCCGCACCTGTGGGGGCAGCAGTACGGTCCCGATTCCGGCAACTCGCGTGGACTGCAGGTGGCCGTTCTCTACGATGCGCTCTACTCCAACGTGGTGCGTGCGAACCAGTTCTGGATGCAGGGCGGCAGCATCCAGGTCTACGGCCAATTCTGGCGCGGCCTGGGTGTGGAGGCGGATGTCTCCGGAGTTCACGCAGGGAATGCCAACAATGCCGGGGTAGGGCTGAATCTGGTGGCCACTACCTTCGGGCCGCATTACGGTTGGTCGTCTGCGCATCGGCGTTACTCGCTGTTTGGCCATGCGTTGGTCGGCGAAGCCCATGGGTTTGACAGCGTCTTTTCGAGTGCTGGCACAACTTCCAGCAGCGCGGATGGCCTGGCGTTCCAAATGGGCGGCGGCATGGACGTGCGCCTTAAACGTCGATTCTCGCTGCGTGTTTTTGAAGCCGACTGGCTGCGTACCCAACTACCGAACGCAGACACCAACGTCCAGAACAGCTTGCGTCTCGCGGCCGGAGTCGTTCTGCGATTCCGCTAGATGATTAGGCAGTTGCGCAGTGAAAGGGGGTCAGGAGATATATCGAAAGATCCGTGGACATCTACCCATCTTGGATGGTTAGCCGATTGCCACACTTTATGTCTACAAAACCTTCGTCGGCTGTAAGGCAGACGCGGTATAACTTCGCCTATTGCAAAACTCCTGTGTAACCTGGACGGCTGGATGCGATAAGCTCGCTCAAATGAAAAAACTGGTCCTGTTGGTCACGGCCCTGCTGGTGTCTGCCCCTGCGGTTTTTTCGCAAGTCCCTCCTGTTCCACTGATCACGCTGGGTAACTCGGCGGTCGCTCTCGACGGCGACTGGAAGTTCCAACCCGGCGACTCGCCGTGGGTAAACGGCGCACCGCTTTGGTCTCAGCCTGGCTTTGACGACTCCCACTGGGCAAGCATGAATCTCAAGGCGAAAGAGGGTGCGACCGACATCCTTATCGGCACCAGCGGCTTCGTTCCCGGCTGGACGAGCCGCGGATACCCTCAGCTCACCGGCTATGCATGGTATCGGCTGCGCGTGCGGGTGGTGGATACCGGCGAGCCTCTCTGGCTGAAGATGCCGCCTGACTTCGACGATGCTTTCCAGCTCTATGCGAACGGAAGTTACATTGGCCAGTACGGCAGGTTTGAGCAGAAGCAAGTACTGGCCTACTACGCCCATCCTGTCTTCTTTCTGCTGCCGAAGCTTGCCGCGGACGGAGAGATGGATCTGGCTCTCCGCTTCTATCTTTCAGCGGCAACCGCGTTCCAGAATCCGGATGTTGGCGGCCTGCACGGGCCGCCGGTGCTGGGCCTGGCCTCCAGCGTGCGACTGATGCAGGCCGCCGAGAACGGCGCGCTGCAGCGCCGTTACTTCAGCTTCCTGCTGGAGGGGGGGATCGGTCTGCTCTTTGCACCGCTGGCACTGTGGGCATGGCTGCGCAACCGCCAAGCGTGGCTCTATCTCTGGCTTTTTCTTTATCTAGCCAGTCTGGCCTCAAACGGTATCGAGGCTTTGGTGACAATCTTCAGCTCGCTCATCACCATTCGCTCGGATGTGCTTTATTTGAGTATCAGCCGCTTCAGCCTCTTGCTACCCATACTGTTTTGGAAGGAGTGGTTTGGACTGAAAAATCGCTGGCTCGTACCTGCGGCCGTCGGCCTGGTTGCCGCCAGAGCAGCGACGCATTTTGCCGTGGACTCACCCCTCCTGGGTGTGACTTTCCTGCCGCCGGCTTCGCTCCATGTATTCGATATCAGCTACTACTGGGTGGGCGCAGGGATCGCTGCGCTGCTGCTGACGATCCTGGCGCTTGGCTATCGCCGCAACCGGACGGAAGCCTTGTTGGCTACCATTCCGATTTTGTTGTTTTGCCTCGACTTCTCTGAACTCTACTTCACGACTCGATTCCGTATTCCGTTGTTTTTCCGGGTTTTTGGGCTCGGCATCGAGACCGCAACGATCATTCGGGTCCTGAATTTGCTGGTGATCGGCGTGCTTGTGCTGCGCCGCTTTGTGAGCAGCGAGGTCAGCCGGCAACTCGAGCGCGACACCATCGCACAGGACCTGGAGCAGGCACGCCAACTGCAGCAGCGCGTGCTGGTCCCTGAGGTGATCGAGTCGCCGGTTTTCCGTGTGGAAACGGAGTATCGCCCGGCGCAAACCATCGGCGGCGATTTCTTCCAGACAATTACGGGCGCCGATGGCACGCTGCTGGTGGTCATCGGCGACGTATCCGGAAAAGGCGTGAGCGCGGCGATGCTGGTCGCGGTGCTGGTCGGCGCGATCCGCACCCAGGCCGATCACAGCTTCGATCCCTCGGCCATGCTGGCACTGTTGAACCACCGCCTGATGGGCCGCTCGGGTGGCCACTTCGCGACTTGCCTGGTGGCCCGGATCCTGCCCGACGGGCTACTGCGCATCGCCAGCGCCGGACACCTGCCGCCCTATCGCAATGGTGAGGAGCTTGACCTGGAGGGCTCGCTGCCCCTTGGTCTCGATGCCGCAGCCAGCTATGCCGTAACCGAATGGCAACTGGATCCGGGGGACCGGCTGACCTTCCTGACGGATGGTGTGGTCGAGGCCGCGGATGCGGCCGGGGACTTGTACGGTTTTGAGCGGGCACGGTCTCTCAGCGCACAGGCACCGGCCACGATTGCCGAGGAGGCCCAGCGCTTTGGCCAGCGGGACGATATCACTGCCATCGCGGTTTCCTTTACCGGGGTTACGGCCCCGGCGTAAGGGAAGTGTAGACAGACCAAAATGACCCAATTGTTTACGCGATGATTTGCGAGGCGCTTCGCTCAGGATGACGGGGCAGTGGAGAATTCAGCAGCCATGGTTCCGCCTGTGATTCTTGAGCTCTTCATGCGATTCCGAAAGCTCACCCTTGACCTCGTGGCATTTCCCCCGAACATCCAGGAAGGCCTGGTGGTCCAGTCCTGTCAGTCCTATGAGCCGGTCGGTCAGGGCAGCCAATCGGCTGGTGAGTGCCCAGCTTCGCTCCTCGATATCCCGTCTGGCCGAGCAATATTGTGCGGTAAGATCCACTGTGGTCCCTCCATCAAGAGGAGCCAACCGTGGTGAGCGGCAAAGGGCTCTTGAGTGTTGCGCAATGGGCTGCGCGCATTCGAGCAAGCGCCGGATGTTTCTGAATTGCGCTTGCGGCCGGTAACGAATCCCATCAACCTACCCTTCGGCCCATGAACGAAAGGCAGCGATGATGGGCACTGCAGATATCCAGCGCCCGCAGAGCGGCGGATCCCGGCAGGCCTCCGCGGCTCTGCCGTTCAGGCAGCAGTTGTGATGAACACCGGTTCGATGAGATCCGGCAACGCCGGTTCGGGAAGCGCCGTGGGTGCATACCGGCCCTGTCCAATATCAAAGAAAACTCTGTTCGCGGTGTCCTGGGTTCGCGTCGAGTCGATGTGCAGCGCGCGGATCGCCCGAATCGCCAAGGTGGCGAGAAGTAATCGATTCTCGATGGCGCGTCCGGCGGAGTGCACCAGATCAGATCGCATGAGTAGCCTCTTTTCCCGGTAAAGCTGCGTTTGCTACGAAAGCCGGGTTCGACACAGCGACCCGGTGGGGTGGCGTTTGTCGGGAAACTCTGATCCGGCGACCTCGGTAAGAGCCGGTCTGGAGGGGATCGAAGATGGCTGAGCACGCCGATCGATCTTCATTCAGATCAGGTCTGCTTCGAGCATACGCTCTTTGGCTGTCTGCCGCCCGATCTTTCTGCGCTCGGGAACAATTAGAGGGCTGCCTTACCCGGTAAATCACGTGGCTGGGACGCAAAAGGGCAACGCAAATGACTGGGAAGGCCCCGATACGAAGGCGGGTAAATCAAATCGGGAACAATTGCTGTTCAAATTGCTCGTTGGGATCGTCCATGAGAGTGTCGGATTGCCTTCGACAGGCACCCGGGGCCCTTTGTTTGAGGCTCAAACGCCAAAACGTTTAATGATCCTCAACTGGGGTCTTTTGCCTCCAGGCCCGCAGTTCCTCCGACCACGCCCGCAGTTTCTGCATTTCCGAAACTGATTCCCGGAGCTGCTTGGTGCCCAGTATGGCCTCGGCGGCCACGTTCGCGGCTCGCGATCGAACCGACCGTGCCCCGACGCACAGTTCCCGAATCTCGTCTTCCTGGTCCATTTGCCCGATCATATGATGCGTCAGTGTCTTGCAGAACAAGTAGCCGAAACGTCATTTTACGCCGCTGGGCACCTGGACCCGGTTTGTAACCCCATACCGGTCCTGACAGGATCCAGGTGTAGGTTAGAAACCGCGGCTCGGAAGCGTACATTGTCCGTGACGGGGAGGGAATCGGCTCTGAAACAATGACCCTATTCAACCATCCTGGTCGCGGCGCCCCATTTTGCTCTAACCTTCCTATATGGGGGAAGAGAAAACGTACACGGCAATCACACGAGACATCGCGGTCAGCGTGGTGCCCACGTACCTGAACGCGAGGTCCTTGCCCGCGCAAGCGCAGTACGTCTGGGCTTACCGGGTTACCATCGAAAATCGCGGACAGGAAACCGTCCAACTCCTCAACCGGCACTGGATGATCACAAATGCCCGCGGTGAATACACCGAGGTGAAGGGCCCCGGCGTGGTCGGTCAGCAACCCATTCTCCAACCGGGGGAGCGTTACGTATACACGAGTGGCGCTCCTTTGGACACGCCTTCGGGGATGATGGCGGGAAGCTATGAAATGCAGAGCGATCGCGGCGAGCGGTTCGACATCGAGATACCGGCCTTTTCACTGGATTGCCCGAATCAGCCTGTCCGGCCGAATTAGCCGGGGCAAAGGAATCGCGCCGGCAGGCCGGCGGGAAAGATATTTGCCGGGGTTAGTCCTTAATCACCTTCGTCAACGAGATCCGTGGCCTTCAGGCCCTGAGTACGCAGTGTTCCTGCATGAACGAACGTGACCCTGCATCCCGCCAAACCCAGTGAACCAGTGACAGACGAGAAGCTTTCCATGAAGCATGCGCGCGCGTTCAGCTTCTCCTGCGAAAAGCCGCTCTCGTCCCATCATTCATTCCGGGTCACTCAACTCCCGCGAAGACGTGTTCGTTACCTCATTTGCCCTGAGTCATCACCCTGGGCAAATGCTTATCAAGAATACCCGGTCGGGGCCTGTCCCAATTACGATGAATTCCGCATCCCAAATAAGGACCGCGCATGCACTCCGTCTTCAAACTCGCCGCCATCCTCCTCTTTGCCGCCATTCCGCTTCACAGTCAGACCCAGCCGGGCTCGTCCAAATCGCCCGCGCCCAGAACCCCGCCAACCGTCTCCCAGCAGGTGGCGCACATGGAAGAGCAGCTCCAGGACTGGCCCAACCTCCACCGCTACCAGGCCGAGAACGCCGCCCTTCCGCCCCCCTCGCCCGACACCCACGATCCCAACAAGGCGCGCGTTGTCTTTTATGGAGACTCCATCACCGACGGCTGGGGCCGCGCACCCGACACCGGCGCCTTCTTCCCCGGCAAGCCCTACATCAACCGCGGCATCAGCGGCCAGACCACGCCGCAGATGCTCGTCCGCTTCCAGCAGGACGTCGTCCATCTGCACCCTGCCGCTGTGGTCATCCTGGCCGGAACCAACGACATCGCCGGCAATACCGGCCCCTCGACCCCGCAGATGATCGAAGACAATTTTACCTCCATGACCGAGATTGCCCGCGCCAGCGGCATTAAAGTCATCCTTGCGTCTATCACTCCCGCCTACAGCTATCCCTGGAAACCTGGGGTCGACCCCGTGCCCACCATCCGCGAAATGAATGAGTGGCTCAAAAATTACTGCGCCCGCGAAGGCTTCACCTATCTCGACTACTACTCCGCCATGTCTGACGACAAAGGAGCCATGAAACCAGGGCTCGCGAAAGATGGAGTCCACCCCACCGCCGCCGGCTACGCCATCATGCAGCCCCTGGCTGAAGCCGCCATCGCCCAAGCCCTAAGGAAATGACCATCAGAATGAGCGGCACCGATAGCGCGTAGGCGCCGCAACGTCTCGAGCGGAGCAGCCGGCTTGCGCTGCGCAAGCCGTAGCCGTGGAAGAGGTGGGATAAACTGCTGTCGGACATGGAACCGGATGAGGAATCTCTGGACACTCGGGGGGCTTTCGCTACCAGAGCTACTTCGGCGCACAGCTCGTGAATCCTGGCAGGACGCGGTTTTCGGCCAGGGCGGCCGGATGGCTTTCTACCACTTCCTGGCTCTCTTTCCCTCGCTGCTGTTGTTCTTCGTTATCACGGCGCAAATTCCTCATCTTGGCGATCACATGAAAGCTGTGGTCCAGCAGATCTCCACCCAGCTGCTTCCGGAGCAAGCTGCACAGGCTTTTTTGCGAACCATCGACGAGTTGCAGGAGCGTAGCCGTTTGGGCATACAGCATCTCCTTCCGGCATGTGCCGGAGCGGCGTGGGCTGCGCTGAATGGCACCTGGGTGCTGATCTATGGCCTGAACAACGCATATGAGGTGAAAGAAGATCGTTCATGGTGGCAATTAGCGTCCACCATCATCGGGCTGACGGTTTGTCTCGCGGTTACCGCTTCGATCGCGGTGGTGCTGATCTTCGGCACCGCATATCTGCAGGTGAAGCTACACAAAGACGAACTTCTCTTCCGTGGAGCAGCATGGCTGATCCTGATCGTCGCTCTCTCCTTCTCGTTCGCGGTGTTGTATCGATTCGCACCCAATCTCCGCGATCACGAGTGGCAGTGGAGCACTCCCGGAGCGCTTTGCGCGCTGATTCTATGGATCGGGTCCACATTCGGGGCGCGCATCTACTTTGCTCACGTGAACTACGCTCGCAGCTATGGCCATCTGAACGGAGTCGTCGTGCTGCTGCTATGGCTGTACCTCACCAATGGAGCAATTCTCATCGGTGGCGAGATGAACTCCGAGATCGAAAAGACGGCAACAGCGAAGCAAAGGTAATCCGAACGCAGCGCACCAGTGAAACTATGCAACGAAGCCGTTGATTAAGCCCGGTTTTTGGCTTGGGTGGGAATCGACGGCTGTCTACCGGGCACGTCTCCAGGTCACTGGGAGAGCCAGACACAGCGCCCGGCCAGCAAAAATCCTCTCCTCCACTGAAACGCCGTACCGGCCAACTGCACTATACGGTTAGCCAAGCGTCGCGGGACATGAATACGTCGCAGATACTGTTGCTGTAATCTGCCCGCCGGCCGCTGACCGTCCAGATGAGCAACCGCCCGGAACGGTCCTGATCTACCCACATCGAATTCCAATCCAATCCACCGAGGAGACTTGAAAGATGGCTACCACCACCGCTACCGCTATTCGTACCCGGAAAAGAGGAGCTCTGCCCACACCACGCAACGTACTGGCAGCCGCGACCCCCTTTGCCCCGAAGATCGCTGCACCCTTGAACTTCATTACCATACCGCCGCAGCTTTCGATGTGGGGTAATGACGTTCACGGAGACTGCGTTACCGCCGAGGAAGCTTTCGCCAAAGCGTGCAACCATCCGGAAGTCTTCATTGCCGAAGCAGATGTGATTGCCTGGGCCCAGGCCCATGGCGTGCTCGAAGGCGCTTACCTCACCAATGTCATGCAGATGATGCAAAGCGACGGTTTTACCGAACCCGGCTACGACTACGACGACGGCCCGTATTCCGCGGTCGACTGGACCAACGCCGCGGCCCTTCAGGGCGCCATCGCGATCGGTCCAGTCAAGTTGGGCGTCGCCGCCGACCAGTTGGAGACGGCCTACTGGACCACCGATGGGCGCTCCGGATGGTTTGCCACGGGGTTTCATGCGGATTCGAACGAGGATCATTGCGTAAGCCTTTGCGGCTACGGAACGATCGCCTGGCTGGCAGGTCAACTCAAGGTGGCGGTTCCCAATGGCATCGACGGCACCAAGCCGGGATATGCGTTGTTCACCTGGGATTCCATCGGCATCATTGACGTGCCTTCGATGGTTGCCATGACGCACGAGGCGTGGCTGCGCCAACCTACGACGAAGCAGGTCGACAACCCGGGGGATCTCCTCTCCTATGGGGACGCGGGAACACCCGGCAACGTTTCTGACCCGGCGATTGTGGGCTTCGGTGGCTGGCAGCAATTCAAGTTCGTCTTCGCAGGCAAGAATGCCCCCGGAGCAAACCGCATCTACGCTGTGAATACGAACGGACAACTACTTTCCTATGGAGATACGGGCGCGGCCGGCAACGTTTCCGCTCCGGCGATTGTCGGTTTAGGGGGATGGCAGGCGTTCACCAGCCTCTTCTGCGGCCGGCAGGCCAATGGCTCGAACCGCATTTATGCGGTGAATGCCGCGGGCCAGCTTCTCTCCTACGGAGACGCCGGAACGGCGGGCAACGTGTCAGACCCTGTGGAAGTCGGCTTCGGAGGCTGGCAGCAGTTCCCGCATCTCTTCGCAGGCGAAACCGCCGCCGGCGATCATCGTATCTATGCGGTCAACGCGGCGGGGCAGCTGCTTTCTTATACAGACAACGGTACCCCCGGCAACGTTTCTGACCCGGTCGTAGTTGGGGCGGGTGGTTGGCAACAGTTCAAGTTCCTCTTCGCCGGCCAAAACGCCGCTGGGGAGAATCGCATCTACGCAGTGAACCCGAACGGCCAACTGTTTTCCTACTCCGACAACGGAACACCAGGTAATGTTGCGAATCCGGTGGAGGTCGGGTTTGGCGGCTGGCAGAATTTCAAGCTTCTGTTTGCCGGCCAGAACCTGCAAGGGAGCAACCGCATTTACGCGGTAGTCGGCTGAGGTAGGTTTGCTCGAGGGGCCGCTGTGCACGAAAGGTCGAAGCCGCGGGTTTCTCACCGCGGTTTCGATTGTCTCTCGATCAGAGCGCGACCTTTCCGCATGCCCCGGTACAAATGCAATAACCGCAGTATCGAACCCCGGTTCCTTACAAGCCCCGCAGTCGGCTGGTGTGGAGTACTTTTCTCGCTCCGACCGAAACCAACCTTAAGCGAACGGAGAATTAGGTGGTGGAGAGGTTTGACCACTATGCTTTTGGCAGCTCGTTAAACCCTCGCCCGCTGAAGATCATCGGCACGCACTTCTTCACCCGTGCTTCTCTTGTTTTCTCCTGCTTCGCACTGGAGATGTGAAAAATGTAGGACTTCCTCCGTCCTGGCGTGAGCGCTTCAAATGCCGCCCTCAGATCCGAGCTTTCATTCAGTTTGCTCTGCAGTTCTGCAGGAATTGGGTCCGTGGAAGATTTCCTGAGCTCTACCTTTCTCCCCGACTCCTCCAGGGCAATGGCTTCGTAGAGATAGCCCGTGAGCGTCGACTGCAAAGCCACGATTTCTTTGAGAGAGGTGAACTTGATCCAACGCCCGGCCTGCGTATGCTCTCCGATTCTTTCCAGGATGTGCTTGGGGTCCTTGAGCAGTGCGCCTTTAAAGAATGCCAAGGCGCACGACTCTTTGAGCGGGGTGACAATCGCCACGTTCTTTTTCATAAACGTGAAGCAGGGTTTGCTCCACTTTTGCTCTTCGGTTAGA
>Ga0335073_10001426_pt1 | contig 31919 bp, 21 predicted proteins | sample Lox_Sample_22_FD_207093 | JGI IMG/M metagenome (GOLD analysis project Ga0335073, IMG submission 207093) | Soil microbial communities from Loxahatchee National Wildlife Refuge, Florida, United States - Lox_Sample_2.2 | ecosystem: Environmental > Terrestrial > Soil > Wetlands | place: USA... | reverse complement strand
AACGGAAAAGTCAGTTGAACGCTCAGAAATTCAAGCGCCGAAGGCAGTGGCGCCGAACACCGCATCGAGTTCGAATGGAACTCCTAGCCGCGAGCAGATCGAGATTCGCGCTTACGGGATTTATCTGGAGCGCGGCTCTGTGGACGGCTTAGATGTGCAGGACTGGTTGCAGGCGGAAAGCGAATTGACCGCTGAAGGCGAAGGTGACACGACTCAAGCCAAAGCAGCCGGCGCCTGATTCGGCAACAGGAGCCGGCTCGCCGCAGAAATCGCGCCGGTCGCGCTTCCCTTCCCAAGCTCGAAGCCCAGTATAATCGGCCATTCTTTTGGGCGTCCCTGGGGAGGAAAAGATGGCGTTTCAGAAGCTGGCTAAGCTGGGTGGAATTGTGGCGGTGTTCGCCGCCACATTCATGGCAGGCGCATTTGCCCAAACGCAGCACACCGTTTGGAAGTGGCCAATCAGCACGGAAGCCGTGAACGCTGCGCCGAATAATCACCATGTTCTTTTTGAGAACGATCATGTCCGGCTGCTTGAGGTGACGGTGCAACCGGGCCAAACCGAACCGGTGCACGGCCACATGTACCCTTCCGTATTCGCGATGGATGCGGTGCAGGCGTCCTTGAACGACCACGTTATCGAAGGGGATTCCACTACTCGACGCCCGCGCATGTATGAGGATGCAGACTGGTCTCAGCCGCAGTGCCGAACGATGCCGATTCAGGGCCCACATCAGGTGACTGATACCGATACATTTCCCGTCCATTTCTATCGGCTCGAATTCAAAAAGATGGATGGCAAGAGCATCGAAACGGACTGGGCTCGATACAAGCGGTAGTTAGAGCCTGTGCGGCTTGGTCAGGAGGGGACGCGGGTGGTTTGCCGGCGCAGTCTTTGGCGCGGTGGAGGAGAAACGCACGCGCGCCTTCGTCGGTGGCGAGTCCGCCGAGCAATCGCAGCGTGAGCGCGACGCGGCCTTGTCCCGCAGCCGTCAGATCAATTCCATGCCGGAGAAGAAGTAGCCGATTTCGAAAGCGGCCGTTTCGGGAGCGTCGGAACCGTGCGTGCAGTTGTACTGGATGCTCGTGCCGAGATCGTGGCGAATCGTGCCTGGCGCGGCTTTCGCCGGATCGGTGGCGCCCATGGTTTCACGCCATTTGGCGATGGCGCCCTCCGCCTCAAGCACCATCACAAATGCCTTGCCCGAACTCATGAAATCCGTGAGTTCGCCGAAAAACGGGCGCGCGCGATGAACGGCGTAAAATCCTTCGGCTTCGGATTTGGTCAGCCGCAGCGATTTGATCGCGACGATTTGGAATTTCGCGGCGTTGATGCGGGAAAGAATTTCGCCAGCAAGGCCGCGCTTCACTGCGTCCGGCTTGATGATTGCAAAAGTGCGTTCGATGGCCAAGAAAGTGTGTCCTCTCTGAAGTTTGCTCGAGCGAGACGTAAAGCACGTCTATCTTTTCTTTTTCGCCTTTGATGCCGACTTGGACTTAACTTTAAGCTTCCCTCCTGCCTTGCTCTTTCCCTTGCCAATCACTTTCGCGAGGGTTGAGCCGATATCGGCGGGGCTCTGGACCGTGTGAATGCCGGCGGCGCGCATGGCCTTGTATTTTTCGGCGGCGGTGCCTTGTCCGCCGCTGATGATCGCGCCCGCGTGGCCCATGCGGCGGCCTGGAGGCGCCGTCTGCCCGCAGATGAAGCCGACGACCGGTTTCTTGACATTTTTCTTGATGAACTCAGCAGCGGTTTCTTCGGCATTACCGCCGATCTCGCCGATCATCACGATCGCGTGGGTATCCCGATCGTCATTGAACATGCGAATGGCATCCAGAAAAGTGGTGCCGATGATCGGATCGCCGCCGATACCGATGCAGGTCGATTGGCCGATGCCGAGGCGCGTGAGCTGGTCGACGGCCTCGTAAGTTAACGTGCCGCTGCGGCTCACGACGCCGACATTGCCCTGCTTGTGGATCATCCCGGGCATGATGCCGATTTTGCACTTTCCCGGAGAAATCACGCCGGGGCAGTTTGGCCCAACGAGGCGCGTTTTCGATCCACGCATCGCCGCAGCGACGCGCACCATGTCGAGAGTCGGAATGCCTTCGGTGATGCAGATGACGAGCGGCAGCGCCGCGTCCACAGCTTCCAGGATCGCATCGGCCGCGTAGGGCGGCGGGACGAAAATCACGGATGCGTTCGCGCCCGTTTCGCGCACTGCGTCAGCCACGGTATTGAACACGGGCTTGCCCAAATGCTCGGTGCCGCCTTTGCCGGGCGTAACGCCGCCGACTACCTTTGTCCCGTAATCAATCATCTGCTGCGCATGAAAACTGCCTTCGCGGCCGGTGAAGCCCTGCACTATGACGCGTGTGGATTTATCTATGAGAACGCTCATGAACAGGAGGCACAGGACACAGATGAGGCAAAGGAAGCATAGGAATCCTCTCTCGTCACAGTTTCCTCCACTCCTTCCATAGGTTTCGAATCATCATTCCCAATTTTGCGTATTCCGCGGCCAGAGCTTCCGATTGCGCGGGTTGCGCAGCCTTCAGGTCGCCATAGCGGCTGATCGGGCCGGAAACGAAGTGTCTTCTCTTCCACTTCCTGCGCATCCTTTGCTTCCGATGCTTCCTGTGCATCCTATGCTTCGGCTTGCGCCAGGTTCACCGCCTTTTCGGCTCCGTCTTTCATGCCTTGCGCTACGGTGAAATTCAGGCCGGAGTTTTTCAAGATAGCTTGCCCTTGATCGACGTTTGTGCCTTCCATGCGAACGACCACGGGCACTTTGAATTTCAGTTCTTTGGCTGCGTTTACAACGCCACTGGCCAGCACGTCGCAACGCAGAATGCCTCCGAAGATATTCACGAACACGGCTTTCACGTTGGGATCGCTGAGCAGGATGCGGAAGGCATTTTTCACCTGCTCTTCCGATGCGCCGCCGCCGACGTCAAGGAAATTGGCGGGATTACCGCCGCTCAGCTTGATGATGTCCATCGTAGCCATCGCCAAGCCGGCGCCGTTGACCATGCAGGCGATCGTGCCGTCGAGCTTGATGTAGTTGAGCTTGAATTTGGAGGCTTCGACTTCGAGCGGCGTCTCTTCATCCAGATCGCGCAATTCCTTGTAGTCGGGATGCCGGAACATCGCGTTGTCATCGAGCTGCACTTTTGCGTCCAGCGCGATCAGCTTGCCGTCGCCTGTGACGATCAGGGGATTGATTTCGAGCAGGGACGCGTCCAATTCGAGAAATGCGCGATAAACGGACTGAAAGAATTGCGTCGCCGTGGCCATCATCTCTGCCGGAAGGCCGAGCCCAAACGCAAGCTTGCGGGCGTGATAGGGCTGGAATCCAGAGGCGCGATCGATGCGCTGGCGGATGATCGCCTCGGGCTTTTCCTTGGCGACTTCCTCGATTTCCATGCCGCCTGCCGCACTCGCCATGAAAACCGGGGCACCGACCGCGCGATCGACAAGGAGGCTCAGGTAAAGCTCGCGTTTGATATCGAGCCCTTCTTCGACCAGCAAGCGCCGCACGATGCGGCCCTCTTCGCCCGTTTGCGGCGTGACGAGCTTCATGCCGAGCATCTTCTCGGCCAGAGAGGCGGCCTCATCCGGAGACTTCGCGAGCTTTACGCCGCCGGCCTTTCCGCGGCCGCCGGCATGAATTTGCGCCTTGACTACAACGATCCTGGTGCCGAGCTGCTCGGCCGCGACACGCGCGCCGTCCTTATCGAACACGGCATGACCACGCGGAACCCGAACGCCGAACTTTGCGAGCAAACCCTTCGCTTGATACTCATGAATCTTCATCGCGCATCCATTAGTGCTAAAATTTGCTGAGTTGCAAACGAAGAAGTTTACTGGCAAACGGCGACTCGAGCAAGCATCCCAAAGGGAAATGATTCACGAAGCAATCCAAAAAGCGGTCACAGGTGAAGACCTCTCGCGCGTGGAAGCCGAAGCCGCGATGGAGCAGATTCTCACCGGCTCGTCGAGCGACGCGCAGATTGCCGCGCTCCTCACGGCGCTGCGCATGAAGGGCGAGACGGTCGACGAACTCGTCGGGTTCGCCACGTCGATGCGAAGGCATGCGGCGCTGACGTTTCGGCCGCTCGCCAACGCTGAAAGCGCAGCCCTTGTTGATACGTGCGGCACCGGAGGCGATGCGCGCGGCACGTTTAACATCTCGACCGCCGCGGCGTTCGTGGTGGCCGGCGCGGGCGTTCGCGTGGCAAAGCACGGCAACCGCTCGATCAGCTCGCGCTGCGGCTCGGCCGACGTGCTCGAACATTTTGGCGTGCGGATGGACATGCCTGCCGAACGCGTCGCGCAGGCCATCGAAGAGGTTGGCATCGGATTCCTTTTTGCGCCTGCGGTACATACGGCTACGCGGCATGCGATGCCCGTGCGCCGCGAACTGCGCATGCGAACGGTATTCAACCTGCTTGGCCCGTTGACGAATCCCGCGGGCGCGACCGCGCAGGTGGTGGGCGTTTATCACGCGGATTTGACGGAGCTGATGGCGCGAGCGCTTGGTGAGCTGGGCGTGAAACGCGCGTTCATTGTGCATGGCGCAGACGGGCTCGATGAAATTTCCATATCGGGCGAAACGGCTATTGCCGAGCTGCGCGACGGCGTCGTGCGGCGTTACACGGTTACGCCGGAAGATTTCGGCCTGCATCGCGCGCCGCTGGAAGCGATTCAGGGCGGCACTGCCAAGCAGAATGCGGAAATCATCCACAAAATTCTTGGGCGATCGATGCTGTATCGCCCGCACGGCCCATATCGCGAAATCGTGCTCGCCAACGCCGCGGCTGCGCTGGTCGCAGCGGAGCGAGCGGCTGATTTTCTCGACGGCGTAGCGATTGCCGCCAAGTCGATTGATTGCGGCGCAGCGCGCGAGCGGCTGGAAGCGCTGGTGGCGTTCTCGCAATTCGAGCGCGGCCAGGGCCAAGCCGCGTCCTGAACGATGCCGGGCGTTTCTGTTGCCGCGAACGCGTTTGCCGCAGCGACGGGCCTGACAATTTAACTTTCGCTCTCTTTTCGCTTTTGCTCTTCTGGACCCCCTGTTTTTCTATCGATTAGAAATTTTTATGTGATTGAAAGCGCGTGGGTTACAGCGATTTCTAATCGACAATACTATCGATTAGAAATTTGGGCTATTTTCGGCATTTTCAGAGGCCTCCGGCCGGAATTGAGGCCGCGCGGTTTCTGGCGCGCCGAGTGCCATTCGGCCATTGCCCCGGCGATAGGCTTCGATTGCCCGCATCGTCTCCCAAGCTCCAAGACAGAGTTTATCACAGGATGTACTCTAGGGTCAATATAAATCGGAGTACTAGAACCGCCTCGGATGCTGTCTGGCACAAGTGAGGAAATGAGAGGGCTTTACTGCGGGCTCTGCGGCGGAGAATCGTTTGACTCGGTGGGGAGCCCGCGATATATTCACGGGCCAGAAACACCTGTCGTTTAGCCTACAAAACGCAAACGGACCCCGCAAACAACTGATAGCCCAGGAGAGGAGATCACGGCGATGTCCCGCAGAACTTTCCGGTTGACGCTCATGCTCACGCTGATTTTTTCGCCGATCAAGTTGGCCGCCCAGCCACAGCAGGTGACGGCCGATTCCGTCGCCACGGCGCAGGCGAACGCGCAAGCCGCGCAGGCGCAGGCCGCATCGGCGCAAGCGGCCTCGACGCAGGCTACAGCGCAGCTTACGGCGGCGGAGAATGCCTTCCGCACAGCACTGACGAATTATTCCAAGGCACCCGCTGGAGCCGCGAAGACGGCGGCGCAAGCAGCCGTGCAGCAAGCGCAAAAAACAGTGCAACAGGCAGAGTTGACCGCGCGCAACGCGGGAGGCCAGGCGGCGACTGCGCGCGCGGCCGCCGCAAGGGCCACGGCGCAGGCCAATATGGCCCAGGCGATGCTGGCGCGGCAGACTGCAGCTCAGCAAGCTGCGGCGCAGAGGGCCGCAGCGCAACAAGCCGCGGCGGCGGCAAAGGCGGCGCCGACCACAACTGCCCCGGCACCGGCTGCTGCCACAGCTTCGACATCGGCGAGCACCGCAAAAACCTCCGGGGCAGGAGCGGCTGGGGCCTCCGGCAATTCCGCCACGAATGAATTCAACACGGTCTTGGGCGACATCACAGGCAACGGAACAGCAAGCGGCAAAGGGGTTAGCGGCACGAACGGCGCGGGAACTACCGGAGCGGGAGCAAGCACGGCGGGTGCAAATGCGTTTGCCGGGAACACCGGCGCAAAGAACGGCGGCGCAAGCGGCTCGCAGCCGGGCGCTGGATCGATGCAGCAGGCCGGAGCCAGTCCAGGCGAAGGGTCTGCGAGGAAGGCGGGCGGGGAGTTTGCCGCTGGAGCGCTCGGTATCGGCCAATCGACGGGCAGCCTTCTCACCGTCTATGGCTGCAGCCGCATGGGAACGCAGATCGTCTGCGACACGGATTTCAGCAACCAGGATAATTCCGTGACCCAGGTGAATAGCGCGGATCAATGGAAGGACGTCTATCTGCAGGACGACGCGGGCGACAACCACATGCGCAGCATGAGCGTCTTCGAGAACGATAACGGCGATCAGCGGACGCAAATCACGCTACCTTACGGCGAAAAGTCCCGCTATCTTCTCGTCTTCAACGGCGTTCCGGCGACCGTAAAGACCGTGAAGCTAAAATCGACTGCGAACGTGCTCGATGTGGAAGGCATCCCGGTGACGGATCCGAGCCAAGCTACCGCGCAGTCCGGCGGAGCGGCCGGAGCTCAGGGAGCACCGGGGGTGCAGCAGGCGACAGCGCCATCGAGCAAATCGCGCGCGAAGCCTCCGCGCTCGTGACCCCCGAAAAGTGTGCGTGATGAGGCGATGCCCTCACGCCGATGTTCGTAGATATTCCGCACTCCGCGCGGGCCCGCGAAGAAAGATGCGGCGCTGAAGACCGTGGCTTCCGGTCCCGCTCAGGCCTTTGGAGAATTCGGCGGAAGGCCGTTGCGGCGGCGCAATTCGCGAATCAGCGCGCTGTGGTCAAGGTCGCCATCGCCGTGGGCGACGAGATCCTGAAATAGCGAATCGACCAGGCCGATTACCGGAAGGGAAAGGCCGAGCGATTTCGCAAGAGCGACGGCGGTGTGCGTGTCTTTGAGCTGATACTTCGCGGGGCCACCGGGCTTAAAGTCGCTTTCGATCATGCGGCGGCCGTGCTGCTGGAGGATCGTGGAATCGGCGAAGCCGCCCGTAAGCGCCTCACGGATTTTCGCGGGATCGGCACCGCCACGCTCGGCCAGCAGGAGGGCCTCCGAGACCGTCGCAATCGTGGATGCGACGATCATCTGATTCGCGATCTTGGCCAGTTGGCCGCAGCCGACGGGCCCCACGCGAACGGGCCGTCCCATGACGGCGAGAATCTCTTTCACCGTGTCGAAATCTTCCTGCTTGCCGCCGGCCATGACGGCAAGAGTTGCGTTTTGGGCGCCGCGCTCTCCGCCGGAAACGGGCGCGTCCAGATAACGCACGCCACGCTCTTCGCATTTGCGAGCCTCGGCGACCGCCGTTTCGACCGGGATGGAACTCATCACGACCACGGTGGCGCCGGGAGACATTGCCGCGACGGCACCGCCATCTCCCAGAAGAACCACATCGCATGTTGGGCCGTCGCTCAGCATGCAAATCAACGCCGAAACTCCGCAGCCCGCGGCGGCTGCATCGGAGCAAGCTTCCGCGCCGAACCTGATCAGGCTGCGAAGCTTTTCCGGCGAGCGATTCCATACTTTCAGGCGATATCCGGCGCTTACAAGATGACGCGCCATGGGCTCGCCCATGATTCCCGTGCCGATGAAGCCGAGCGTAGGCTTGTCCATTCATTTCTCCCGTACCTTGGATTCAAAACGGAAGCGATCGTCAGTCCGCGGAAACCGCCGAAGAAGCCATTGCGCCTTCGACTTTGCTTTCAGGCAAAAGCAGCGCGCCGATACCGCCGAGGCCCACAAGCGCGGCGATGACCAGAAATCCTACGGTGTAGCGTCCGCTGATCGAATAGAAAAAATTCGTAATATATGGGCCGCTGAACCCGCTGAGATTGCCGATGGAGTTGATCAGCGCGATCCCCGCCGCCGCTTCAAGTCCCGTGAGCACGCGCTGGGGAATGGCCCAGAAGACGTTGATCGCGCTGTAGCCGCCGATAGCGAGCAGCACAAATCCCACGATAATCACGACCGGATTGTTGATGAGCAGCGCGATGGCCATCGCCACGGCCGCCAGCAGCGCCGCGTAACCCGCGTGCTTTCGCCGCTCCTGAAGGCGATCCGAACGCCGCGTCCAGAAGAGCATCACGACGGCCGCGAGCGCGTACGGAATGGCCGTTATAAAACCATTGGACAAAAGGCTGATATTCATTCCAAACGTATGGCGAAACGACTGCAGCACGCTGGGCAAAATATAGTTCATGGAATTCGAGCCGCTGGTGATGCCGAAGTAGATCAAGGAAAGCGCCCAGACGATCGGATTCGTGAGCGCGCGCCAAACCTGTTGGGCCTTGCTCAATTGCGGCCCGAGGCGCAAGAGCTTTTCGCGCTCCTCATCGGCCAGCGTATTCACAAGCCAATTGCGCTCGTCGCTCGCAAGCCAGTGGGCCTTCGAAGGCGTGTCCGTGAGATAGAAGAGGCAGGCTACGCCCAACAAGACGGCGGGGATGCCTTCGCAGACGTACATCAGTCGCCAGCCTGGCAGGCCGATGCGGCTGCCCAATTCCATCAGCCCGGTGCTGAGCGGCGCGCCGATCGCCTGCGAAACGGGAACACCCAGGTAAAAGGTGGCGATCGTCCGGGCCAGATACATTCGCGGAATCCATAGCGAAAGCAGGAAGATAATGCCGGGGAAGAATCCCGCTTCCGCGACGCCCAGGAGAACACGCAGACCGATGAACTGCGCGGGCGTGCGCAGAAAACCCATCGATGCCGCGACAATTCCCCACGTAACCATGATGCCGGCGATCCAAACGCGCGCCCCGAATTTATGCAGGCCTACATTGCTCGGGATTTCCGCGACAAAATAGCCGAAAAAGAAAACTCCGGCGCCCACGGCGTAGAGGCGCGCGCTGAGGCCGATGTCGCCGTTCATGCGAAGCGCGGCGAATCCGACGTTGGTGCGGTCAAGGAAATTTACGAGGTAGAGGATCCCGAGGAAGGGAATAATATGGCGAACCACATGCCGCACGGTGCGGCGCTCGAGGGCCGCACTTTCCGCCGTCAATGTCTCGGTCTGGTCGCTCAAGAGGCGATTTAGAACCAAAGCCAAAGGCGCTCGCCGCGAAAGGAACGCAGCCCATCGCCAAGCACTCAGGGCAAAAGTTCGCGCTCAGTGCTTCAGCTGCTTTCAGAACACGACGACGGCTGCCACAACCGCAAAAGCGCCCTCTCTGACCCGCGACGCTGACTAGCGACGCTAACTGGCGACGGCTTCGATTTCCTTTTCGTCGATATCGAAGTTGGCGTAGACGTGCTGGACGTCGTCGTGATCTTCCATGGCTTCGACCATGCGCAACATTTGCTGCGCCTGGGCGCCGGTGAGCTTCACATAGTTTTGGGGGATCCAGGCGACTTCGGCGGAAACGGGGTTAATGCCGGCTTTGACGAGCGCTTCGCGGACCTTGTCCATGGCTTCGGGCGGGGTGGTCACTTCCCAGGAGGAGCCGTCGTCGTTGAGGTCCTCGGCACCCGCGTCGAGAACAATGCTCATCATCGTGTCTTCATCCGCGGCGTCTTTGGGTACGACGATGTCGCCTTTGCGGTGGAACATCCAGCCGACGGCGCCTGTTTCGGCCATGTTGCCGCCGTTTTTGGAGAAAAGATGGCGGAGTTCGCCGGCCGAGCGGTTACGGTTGCCGGTGACGACCTGGACCAGCATGCCGACGCCGCCAGGACCGTAGCCTTCGTAAATCACTTCTTCGAGCTGTTCGCCTTCGAGAGTGCCCGCGCCACGCTGGATTGCGCGCTCGATATTGTCATTGGGCATGTTCTCATTTTTGGCGGCAGCGATGGCGGTGCGGAGGCGAGGATTCGAGTTGGGATCGGTGCCTCCGGCGCGAGCAGCAATGCTAAGTTCGCGAATGATTTTGGTGAAAATCTTGCCGCGCTTTGCGTCAGTGGCGGCCTTTTTGTGCTTAATCGTGGCCCATTTTGAGTGTCCGGACATTCGTCAACCTCTGTGAATTAAAGCGAATCTGTGCGGCGGTAGTTTAGCACAGGCGTGCGGACAGACAATATGAGCAGCGGCCGAAGCGCCCGCTGAAATCTTTTGCCAAACCGCGCCTAACAGCGATTGGTCGGCGACAGGCACAATCGAGCCGGCGAACTGATACGGCGGAGGCGAGAATCGGGGCCAAACCCTGAGAAGCCGTTGCCAGCTCGCTGTAATCCATTGATTTTCTGGAACTAAGACCAACGATTCGTGTAACACTTGTTACATGGGTTCCTGGCCGACGCTCATGAAATGCGCTGTGCTGCTTATTTGCACTTTCCCTTTTTTCTATTACTTCATCGCAATTTTTAGCATCGGACGATTCTTCACGGACCCGAGGGTACGGCCGAACCCAAAAAGCGGCTACACGCCGCCGGTGACGAACCTGAAACCCGTGCGCGGGCTCGATCCTGATGCGTATGAGAATTTCGCGAGCTTTTGCCGGCAGGATTACCCGGAGTACGAAATACTCTTTTGCGTCGATCGCCACGACCCTGCGATGCCTATCGTCGAAAAGCTGGTGCGCGATTTTCCAGAAAGGAAGATCCGGATTCTCGACGGCGCGGGACGGTTTGCGATCAACGACAAGGTGGCGCGGCTCGCAAGAATGGCGGCCGAAGCGCGTTATGAGACGCTGGTGATCAGCGACAGCGACGTGAGAGTCGCCCCGGATTACCTGAGAACGGTGGTGGCACCGCTGGCCGATGCAAACGTGGGGGCGGTGACTTGTTTCTACGCGCATTCGGACGAGCACACGCTGGCGCAGCACGTGCAGACGATCGGAATGATGTCCGATTTTTACGCCGGGATTTTGACCGCGCGGGAGCTGGATGGAGTGAAATTCGCGCTGGGGCCAACCATCGCGACTACGCGAAGCCGGATTGCCGGTTTTGGCGGCTATGAAGCCATCGAAAATCAACCCGGTGACGATTTGCTGGTGGGGAGATTGATCGCGGAGCAGGGCTGCCGCGTGGAGCTATTGAGTTACTGCGTCGAAGCCGTGGCGGATTACAACTCGATGAGTGATCTGGTGCAGAAGCGGCTGCGCTGGATGACGGTGATGCGCCACATGCGGCCGCAGGGACATTTCGGATTGGCGTTTACGCAGGGTCTCTTCTGGTCACTGGTGGCGATTGCGGTTCAGCCATCGATCGCTGTGGCCGGTGCGTTCCTCGGTTCGTATGCTTTGTTGCGTGTCGTGACGACGTGGATGATCGGGAGTTGGGGCCTGAAGCAGAAAGGGCTGTGGAAGCAATTGGCGCTGATTCCTTTGTGGGACGCGTTGGCGTTTTTTATTTGGATTGCGAGCTTCACGCAGCAGACGGTACGGTGGCGTGGGGCAAGATATTACATTCGCGACGGCCACTTAGTTCCGGCAACGACACCCCGGCCGGCGGATGCTCAAGCGGCCGATTAGAGCAGCGCGATCGGTCCGCAGCACCCGTGAGATCCTCGACGGCTGAGGCCGATTGATTTGCTGCCTACGGCGCGGCTGATGCGGGGGCAGTTCAAAACCCAAAGGCACCCACCGAGAGACGTCTGCATAACGGCGGGCAGGCGTGCAGAAATGGCGCACGACCCTTCGACCGTGGGGTCACGACGCCGCCACGCAAGCAATTGGAATACGCCCGCGGAGAACCCCGCGCTAGCGCACAACAGCTAAACGCGACGCACCCAGATATTGGATAACAATATATAAAGATCAATGCGGCACCTGTGCGAGGGGAAAGCAAGAAGAATGTCTAGCCGAGGAGGGGCCAGCGGCCGCCGGCTTCGAGGTAATCGAGGAGGCGGCGGCGTTCCCGGGCTACGTTGTTGGTGAGCGGGCCGCGGTGGCCGGGGCAGATGAACTGAGACTGTTCGCGGAGGCAGCGGAGAGCGGAGGCTCGCGCGGCGGGCAGGTCAAGGGCAACGGGCCTTGCCATGAGGCGAAGCTGGTCCGCGACGACGGCGAGCGCGTCTCCGCAAAAGAGAGTTCGCGTGGGCTCGTGGATGTAAGCGACGTGGCCCGGGGTGTGGCCAGGCGTAACTAATACGCGAAATTCGCGTTCGATGATTTCGCCGTCGGCGACCAAATGGTCGGCGTCGACGGCTTCCGGCGAGGCTTCCTCGAGCAGGCCGCGGAGCAAGACGAGAACGCCCTCTTCGGGAACGTGTTTGCCGAGCCAGCTCCGAATCCCTTGCGAGGCGGTCTTTCTTGTGAAGGAAGGCTGGTCGCCGGCGTGGTAATACACGCGCACATCGAAGTTGCGTTTCAAATGGGCCGCGCCTGCGGAATGATCGTTGTGCCAGTGGGTGAGAAGAACGGCTTTCACGCGGTCGGGCGCGATTGCGATTTGTCTGAGGCCTTCGGCGAAATCATCGGCGGAAGAGTCCATACCGACATCGACGGCGACGACCCCAGCGGCGGTAGAAACGACGTAAGAGCAGGCGACGTAAGAGGGACGGCGAAAACACCAGACGCCCTCCGCGACAGGAATGACCTGGACTTTGACTGGCGCGCCGTTTCGCGTTGGTTTGTTCCGGGTTTTCACAGTTGCTCCGTGCGCCGACCAGATTGTCCGCGCGGTGGTTACTTTTCGGGCCAGCAGCCGAGAAGGCGGCGAACGAAAACGAGTTGGCCAAGATGATAGGCGTTGTGATCGGCGAGCAGGAGGATTTCGCGGAGAAGCGTCTGTCCGGAGCCACCGGGGATGGACGCGAGCAGACCGGTGTTTGGGTCTTGGACGAGTTGCTGCATCTGCTTGAGGTCGCGATCGAGCGCTTTCACGCTTTTTTGCCAAGCGGCAGCGTTAGGAGGCTTCGGCTGTTTGGGCCAGTAGCCGGAGGGCCAGTCGGGCGATTTGTGATTTGGGTCGCGGCTGAATTCGAGGATGTCCCAGGTGGCGATGCGCACGTGTTCGAGGAGCTCCCAAGGGGAGTGCGGGACGCCCTTGGGGCGCGTGCCCTGAGCTTTTGCGGGAACGCCTTTGAGGGCTTTTTTCCAGTCGACGTGGGCTTCGCCCCAGTCGAGGGCGCGGCTCAATTGATCGCGGAGAGCTTTTTCGTCCATGGGCGGCCTCGATTCCGTGCGCGGAGTTGACGCGATTTCGAGTTCATTGGCATTGATACGCGGGAGTGCGAGGTTTGTAAATAGGCGGGAGCGGCCGAACAGGAAAGAGGGCCGAGACGGACAGGCGCGTTCGCACCATGCGGACCAAGAACCGAAATCCAAAGCGAAATTCGCCTGCCTGGAGGGGCCGCCACGCATCCGCCGCATTGGCGCGAGATCGTCCGTTCGCGCGGAATTGCTGATGGGTCCGATCAGGCTTCTTATGGCATTGATGCTGTTTGGATTCGCTATACTTGCGGGCTTCGGCAGAATCTGGGGGAGCGCGCGGCGTGGCGGAAGGTCTGCGCAGGCGAATTACAAATGGCAATCAGAGTTGCGCTGAATCATAAGACGGTCTATCGCTATAGCCGCCCGGTGTGGCTCTCGCCACACGTGATCCGGCTGCATCCTGCGCCGCATTGCCGGACGCCGATCCTGAGCTATTCGCTCAAGGTGAAACCGACGGAGCATTTCATCAATTGGCAGCAGGACCCCTACAGCAACCGACTTGCGCGGCTGATATTCCCGGAAAAAACGCACGAATTGGGGATCGAGGTCGACCTGATCGCCGAGCTCACGGTGGTGAACCCGTTCGATTTTTTCCTGGAAAAATACGCGGAAGAATATCCCTTTCGCTACGATCCTGTGCTGCTGCGGGAACTTGGGCCATATCTGGAGGCGCAGGCGCCCGGGCTGCGGCTGCAATCGATCATCCGGCAACTGCGGCGCGAGAAGATGCGGACGATCGATTTCCTGGTGGAGTTGAATCAGGATTTGCAGCGCCGGATCAAGTACATCATTCGCATGGAACCGGGCATACAAACGCCCGAGGAGACGCTGCGGATTCAGAGCGGGTCGTGCCGAGATACGGCGTGGCTGATGGTGCAACTGCTGAGGACTATGGGGCTGGCGGCGCGGTTTACATCCGGGTACCTGATTCAGCTTGCGCCGGACGTGAAATCACTGGATGGGCCGAGTGGAGCGGATAAGGATGTGACCGACCTGCACGCGTGGACAGAGGTGTTCCTGCCCGGCGCGGGCTGGATCGGCTTTGATCCGACGTCCGGGCTGCTGGCCGGGGAGGGGCATATCCCGCTGGCGTGTTCGGCCGAACCAGTGACGGCGGCGCCGATCAGCGGCCTTTTTTCCGCCGACGATGAATCAATCGTCAATACCGAGCCGGGACTGGAAGAAGGCGCGGCAAAGGCGAAAGACGAGTTCGAGTTCTCGATGTCGGTGACGCGGATTCATGAGGATCCGCGCGTGACGAAGCCGTATAGCGACAAGCAATGGGCGGAAATCGAAGCGCTGGGGCACCAGATCGATATGGACCTGCAGGCGCACGACGTGCGGCTCACGATGGGCGGCGAGCCGACATTCGTCTCGATTGACGATATGGATGGCGCGGAATGGATGACGGCGGCGCTGGGGCCGACGAAGTATCGGCGAGGGGACGAACTGATCCGGCGACTGCGCGACCGATTCGCGCGTGGCGGATTCCTGCATCACGGACAGGGGAAATGGTATCCGAGCGAATCGCTGCCGCGGTGGGCGCTGGGGCTCTATTGGCGGAGAGACGGGCAGCCGGTCTGGCGCGATCCGTCGCTGGTGGCGGATGAGGCGGCACCGCAGCAGCTTGGGCCGGGAGCGGCACGCGCTTTTGCGGAGCAGCTCGCGGAACGGCTGGAGGTGGATCCGAAGTACGCGGTGCCGGGGTACGAGGACACGTGGTACTACCTCTGGAAAGAGCGCCGACTGCCGACGAACGTGGACCCGTTTGACAGCAAGCTGGAAAATCCGGAGGACCGGGCGCGGCTTGCACGGATATTCGAGCAGGGGTTGGATAAAGTGGCGGGGTACGCGCTGCCTTTGCGGCGGGAGTATTACACGGACGGGACGGCGGAGTGGGCCAGCGGCGCGTGGTTTTTCCGGGCGGAACGGATGTACCTGATTCCGGGGGATTCGGCGATGGGGTTTCGTTTGCCGCTGGATTCGATCCCGTGGGTGAGCGCGTCGGAATATCCGCACGTTTACGAGCAGGACCCGATGGCGCCGCGCGGGCCGCTTCCCGACCGCGAAGCGCTTTCGCGGCAAGCGCGTTTGCAAGGGGCCGCGGGACCGCGCGAAGCGCAGGGATTCGTGGAGCAGACGCTGGAGCCAGGGCCGGTGCGACGGCGGGACCGCAGACATACGGAGGCTAGCGAATTGCCGCCGGCTCAGGGCGAATCGGCGCCGTGGATCATTCGGACGGCATTGTGTACGGAGGTGCGTGGCGGCGCGCTGCGAGTATTCATGCCGCCGCAGCGATATCTGGAGGATTACCTGGAGTTGGTGGCGGCAATTGAAGACACCGCAGCAGATTTGGGGCAACCGGTGCTTGTGGAGGGATATACGCCGCCGCAGGATTCGCGGTTGCACCACATTGGGGTGACGCCCGATCCGGGAGTGATCGAAGTGAATATGCAGCCGGCGTGTTCGTGGGATGCGCTGGTGGCGAATACGAACGCGCTCTATGAGGAAGCCCGGTTATCGCGGCTTGGGACTGAGAAGTTCATGATGGATGGGCGGCATACAGGGACAGGCGGCGGCAACCACATCGTGGTCGGGGGGCCTTCGCCGACGGATTCACCGCTGCTGCGGAACCCGGGGCTGTTGCGGAGTTTGATCGGATACTGGCATAACCACCCGGCGCTTTCGTATTTGTTCAGCGGGCTGTTCGTCGGGCCGACGAGCCAGGCGCCGCGAGTGGATGAGGCGCGGAACGATCAGGTTCACGAACTGGAGATTGCGTTTCAGCAGGTGCCGGAGGACCGCGCTCCGCCTTGGCTGGTCGACCGGATCTTCCGCCACATTCTGGTGGATGCGACGGGCAATACGCACCGGGCTGAATTCTGCATCGACAAGCTGTATGCGCCGGAATCCGCGTCTGGCAGGCTGGGGCTGCTGGAAATGCGGGCCTTTGAGATGCCGCCGCACGCGCGGATGAGCCTGGCGCAGCACCTGCTGCTACGGTCGCTGGTGGCGCGATTCTGGAAAGAGCCGTATCGCGATTCGCTGGTCCGGTGGCGAACGGAGATTCACGATCGGTTCATGCTGCCGCATTTCGTGCGGCAGGATCTGGAGGACGTGGTCTACGACTTGAATCGAGCCGGGTACCCGTTTCGCCCCGAGTGGTTTGAGCCACACTTCGAGTTTAGGTTTCCGCGCTACGGGACGATCGAGCAGCGCGGAGTCGAACTGGAATTGCGGCAGGCGATCGAGCCGTGGAACGTGATGGGCGAAGAGCCGGCGGCGGGAGGAACGGCTCGCTACGTCGATTCATCGGTGGAACGGCTGCAAGTCTTCGCAAAGGGCATGGTCGATCCGCGGCACGTGGTGACGTGCAACGGGCGGCGTGTGCCGCTGCACCCGACGGGAACCAACGGGCAGTTCGTGGCGGGCGTCCGGTATCGCGCGTGGCAACCGGCAAGCTGCCTCCACCCGACAATAGGAGTGCAGGCGCCGCTTGTCTTCGATATCCTCGACACATGGGCTGGGCGGTCCATCGCGGGCTGCACTTACCACGTGGCGCATCCGGGCGGCAGAAGCTATGATCGGTTTCCAGTGAACGCGTATGAAGCCGAGAGCCGACGCATTTCGCGCTTTTTCAAGTTTGGGCACACGCCCGGACAGATGATGGCGGGCGAAGAGAAAATCAATAAGGACTTTCCGTTTACGCTGGACCTGAGACGCCAATAGGCGCCGACGAGCTATGAAAGGTCTGAACCCGACGGAAGCAGCCGCGAAACATCCGACGAGCTGGAGCAGTTTTGCCGGCGATTACAAAGCGGCCGTCGATTCCGCGGACGAAATGATTGCAGCGGACGGTTCGCTGCGCCCGCACTGGCAGCAATTCGTTTCCCTCCTCGACGATTTAGGACCCGTAGAGTTGCGTCACCGGTGGGATCAGGCGCGCCGCATGATTCATGCGAACGGCGTGACGCACAATATCTACGGCGATCCGAACGGCCTAGAGCGGCCGTGGAACCTGGATTTAATTCCACTGCTAATTGCGGAGCAGGAGTGGCGAACCCTCTCGGCCGGATTGGTTCAGCGGGCGAAGCTGCTCAACCGATTGCTCGCGGACATTTACGGCCCCGCGGAGACAATTTTCGGCGGCTTACTGCCGCCGGAATTGGCGTGGGCGAATCCGGGATTTCTTCGAGCGTGCCACGATATTCGGCTGCCTCATGACCGCTGGCTGCATTCGTATGCGGCAGACCTAGTGCGCACTGCCGACGGCAGTTACCAGATTTTGAGCGACCGGACGCAGGCGCCTTCGGGCGCGGGATATTCGCTGGAAAACCGGATTGTGACGTCGCGCGCGCTGCCGAACATCTTCCGCGAATGCAACGTGACCCGGCTGGCGCCGTACTTTGCGGCGATGCGGGAATCGCTGGCCGAACTCGCGCCGGCCAATTATGAAAATCCGAGGGTCGTGCTGCTCACTCCTGGCCCCTACAACGAAGCTTATTTCGAGCATTCGTACCTAGCGCGTTATCTCGGCTACCCGTTGGTGCAAGGCAACGACCTGACCGTGCGTGACGCGAGCGTTTACCTGAAAACGCTCGGTGGATTGCAGCGCGTGGATGTGATCCTGCGCCGCGTGGACGACGATTTTTGCGATCCGCTCGAGCTCTATGCCGAATCGCATCTGGGAGTGCCGGGCTTATTGCAAGCGGTGCGGCTGGGCAACGTGGCTGTGGCAAATGCGCTGGGCGCGGGACTGCTGCAGGCTCCCGGCTTTTTGCCTTTTCTGCCCGCGCTTTGCAAGCATTTGCTCGGCGAAGAGCTATTGATACCCTCCGTGCCGACGTGGTGGTGCGGACGGAAAGAGGATCTTGCGCACGTGCTCGATCACCTGCCGGAAATGGCGATCAAATCAGCGTATCCCACGCGCGGCGCCGATCCTGTGTTCGGCCGCGACCTGACGCAAGATCAACTGAGCGCCCTCGCCAGGAGGATCAAAGCGAGGCCGGAGCAATACGTGGCGCAGACACAGGTGATGTGTTGCACGACGCCCGCCCTGATCGGAGATCATGCGGAGCCTCGCCGCTTTGTAGTGCGGACTTACCTGACCGCGCATGGAGATTCCTACGAAGTGATGAACGGCGCGCTGACGCGCATCACAAAATCGGCGGAGTCGCTCGTCGTTTCGATGCAAAGAGGCGGCGGCAGCAAGGATACGTGGATACTCTCGGACGGCCCGGTGAGCCATGTGACGCTGCTTCCCTCACCGGGCGAACCAGTCGCCTTGAGCCGGGGCGGCGGCGATCTTCCGAGCCGCGTGGCAGACGATCTTTTCTGGCTGGGACGATTCGTGGAGCGCGGCGAAGGACAAGTGCGGCTCGCGCGCTGCATATTCACGCGAATGACGGACCAAAGCGGCGTGGATTATTCGAATGCGATCGGCAAGCTGATCAGCGCGTGGCCAAACGTCTTGCAGTCAGACGGCAGGCGGCTTGGCGAGCGCGAGTTCATCGAGGGCGTGCTGGGAACGGCGAACGACGGAATTTGCGGAATTATCTCCTACGTGCACGGGCTGGCCAGGGTGCTGCGCGATCGCGTGTCTGCGGATGCGTGGCGCATTCTGGACCAAATCTATGGCTCCGCGATGAGTTTCAAGAGGGGCAATCGCCAGCCGGGGAGCGGGTTCAGCGAGCTTCTCGACGGGCTAACGGTGGCGTTCGCGGCGTTCGTGGGGCTGGCTTCGGACTCGATGACGCGCGGGCAGGCATGGACCTTTTTGGATATCGGGCGCCGCGTGGAGCGCGTAGATTTTCTGGCGCGGCTGCTGAAGGACACACTGGTTGAGCCTGGTACGGATCCGGTGCTGCTTGAGGCGCTGCTGGAGATATCGGACAGCTCGCTGACCTATCGCAGGCGCTACGCGACGCATCTCGAGACGCACGCCCTAGCGGATTTGCTGCTTGCGGACGAAACCAATCCGCGATCGGTGGCTTACCAACTTCTGCGGCTGGATAACCGGCTGGCGGGACTGCCGCACGACACCACATATCCCGAGCGTAATCAGGATTTGCGATTTTTGCTGAAGCTGCGCACTTCGGTGCAGCTTGCGGACCTGCCGAAGCTTTGCATCGTTCCGGCAGAGGCGCGGCGCGAAGGACTCGATGCGCTGCTCGGCGAAGCGATCGACCAGATCGCGAGGCTTTCGGACGCCGTGGCAAGGCTATATTTTTCGCACGCAGAGGTTTCGCGAGAGATGGGCGACGTGTCGCAGGAGGCGACGTGAGATATCGCGTGCGGCATTCGACGCGCTATGAATACGCGGAGGCGATCCCGCTCTCGCACAATCTTGTGCGATTGCGCCCGCGCGATCGAGCCGTGCAGACGTGTTTGCGGCATAGCCTGATCATCCATCCGACGCCAGCCGTAAGCAGCGAGCGATTCGATTATTTCGGGAACGACGTGGTCTGGTTCAGCCTGCAGGAACCGCACACGGAGCTGACGATCACGGCGAAAAGCGACGTCGAGGTGAGTCTTGGATTGCGTCCCGACCTTTCGCAGGGTGCGGCGTGGGAACAAGTGCTGCAGACGATGCAGAGCGCTCCGGACGCGGAGACGATTTTTGCGCGACAGTTTACGTTCGATTCGCCCTACGTGCCACGAAGCGCCGAACTTGCGGCGTATGGCGAAACGTCGTTTGCAACCGGCCGGCCGTTTCTGGAGTGCGTGCTCGACCTGACCGAACGGATTCACAAGGAATTTCAATTTCTTCCCGGAGCGACCCGCGTGGGCACGCCCGTGCAAGAGGTGCTGCGCACGCGGCGCGGAGTGTGCCAGGATTTCGCGCATCTGCAAATCGCGGCCCTGCGATCGCTAGGGTTTGCGGCGCGATACGTGAGCGGGTACATCGTCACCACGCCGCCGCCGGGGCAAAAGCGCCTGGTGGGAGCGGACGTCTCGCACGCATGGATCAGCGTTTTTTCGCCGGATTTCGGCTGGATGGATTTCGACCCGACAAACGGCCTGATGCCTTCGGATACGCACGTGACCGTGGCGTGGGCACGCGACTACGACGACGTGGGACCGGTGCGCGGAATCCTGATCGGCGGCCAGAGGCAGAACTTAGAGGTTTCGGTGGATGTGGTGCCGATCGAGAGTTCCTGCTGAAGCACCAGATGAAAGCTAGTTGGCAGGCGGTGAAGCGCCATTCGATCCAGGAAACGGAACAAAGCGGTTGGAACATGGCGGCTGAGCGGGTTCGGATGCGCCTTTGATTTTCGCGATGCGGACGTTGGGACCGGCCGGTGTGAAATTTACAGGCGCGGGGCCAATATTGACGCGGGCGTTTGACGCCACTACATCACCCGGCTGAACGCCGGTTTCCGTGACTCCGTCCAAGGTTAACTGCAGAACGTGGCCGGAATCTCGGCCCTCGAGTGTGATTTTTCCCGGTGTGGCGATCGCGATTTGCCGCATCAGGATGCCTTGAAAAAGCGGAATTTCGCTGCCGCCGGCGGTCGAGTAAAACGGGTCGATCAAAATCGGATTTTTGACCTGCCGCATACAAACGTTTTGATAGACCACTTTGTCGACGAGGCCGCCCCGGCTCGCGTCGGACTTGATGCGGAGGCCGTTATCGGCGCCGTCGATCGTGAGGTCGTGGACGTCGACGTCGCTGAGGCCGCCATTCGTTTCGCTGCCAATTGACATGCCGTGCCCGAAATAAAAGTGATCGTGCGCGACGGTGATATGGGCTGCGGGGCCATTGTTGCCAGCCTTGATGGCAACGTTGTCGTCTCCGTCGCTGATATAGGAATAGAGGATGCTGACGTTGGTGGAAGAAGAAGGATCGATGCCGTCGGTGTTGCGGGCGGTGCGGGGCGCCTGGATCTTTACGGCCCAGGCGGTGAAACCGTCTGTTTTGCTGATGAGGACGTGAAAGTTCGGGGAGTTGCGCAGAGTGATGCGATAGAGAGTGAAATTGTTCGAGCTTTCGGCGACGATGATGCGCGGGACGTTCTGCTTGCGATTGCCGACTCTGGCCTGCTCGGCGAGATCCCACCAAGTGACATTCTGGCCGATGAGAGCGGAGCCGCCGCGGCCATCGATTACGCCATCGCCCATAACTCCGGCGTCCGGGGCGTTGAGAAAATGAAGCAGAGGCTTACAGCCTTTGCCAAAATTGTCGACGAGGCCGCAGCTTCCCGGCTTGACATCGTAATCACGCGGATTGCGCGATGCGAAAAGGGTGGCGCCCGCGTCGACGAGAAGTGTGACGCCGCTTCGCATTTCGACTGGACCTGACAGGAATGCCTCATAGGGGCCGGCGGCGCGCAGCTCGACAGCGGATCCGTGGGGGCAATTATCAACGGCGTGCTGGATGCGCGCGGTGTCTGGAGAAATTTCGTCCGCAGGCAGCAGCGCGCCATTCGCGGATTTTAGCCGCGCGGTGAGCGAGGAGCAGGTTTTCGGGATGCGCGGCTCGATGACGGCGCGCGTGTCTTGGGCAGAAGCGATGGAGGCACACGCTGCCAGCGCACAAAGGGCAAACGAAATGGGCGACGCGGCGCTCAGAATACGGAAATTCATTTTGCGCGAGCGACGCCGTGCGCCAACTGGAGAGACTGGAGCGCTTCCGCAGCGCCGGGCAACTGGAAATAGGAGACCGCGTTGCCGTAACAGATGCTTTCGATCATCGAGCCCAGAAGCGCATCCTCGTTGGGCAACTCGCCCGATTCCATTTCGCCACCGATCAGGTTGCAGAGAACACGACGAAAATATTCATGGCGCGGATAGGACATGAAGGAACGCGAGTCCGTGACCATGCCGACGAAACGCGAGAGCAGGCCGACATTTGAGAGCGCGTTGAGCTGCCATTCGATGCCCTCCTTTTGATCGAGAAACCACCAACTGGTGCCGAACTGAATCTTGCCGGGGATTTCGCCTCCTTGAAAGCTATTGATCACGCTGGCGAAGGCGTAGTTGTGGGAGGGATTTACGTTGTAAAGGATCGTCTTGGGCAGGTTATTCGTGTCGTTCAGGCGGTCCAAATAAGCCGTGAGCGATGCGATTTGGGGCCAATCGCCGATGGAATCAAAGCCGGTATCCCTGCCCAGGGTTTTGAGCATGCGCGTATTGTCGTTGCGCGAGGCGCCGAGATGCAGCTGCTTGGCCCAGCCGCGCTTGGCATCCAGTTCGCCGAAGAAAAGCATGAGGAAACTTGCGAATTTGTTGGTGTCGTCCGGGCTTAATTCGTCGCCGCCGCGAACCTCCTGAAAGATTGCAGCAGCTTCGGCGCGGCTGCAGAAATCGACCGGGCAAGAATCGAGGCCGTGATCGGAGAGGCGACAGCCATGCTCGTGAAAGTAATCGTGGCGCGACTCGAGCGCTTCAAGGAAGCGCGAGAAGTCGCTGATTTCAATATCAGCGCTCGCGCCCAGGCGATCGACCCAGGCGTTGAAGGCGGCGGGGTCGGCCGTCCTGAGCGCGGCGTCCGGCCGGAAGGCCGGGAAAACGCGCGTTTCGAGCGTCGAGGCCTGGATGCGCTCGTGGTATTCGAGCGAATCGGTGGGATCGTCTGTGGTGCAAAGCGCAGTGACATGGAATTTTCTCAAAATGCCATGCGCCGTGAGATCCCCTTTTTGGAGCCGTTCGTTCGCTTTTGCCCAAATTTCCGGCGCGGTGCTTTCATCGAGCAGCTCGTCGATTCCGAAATAACGCAGCAGCTCGAGATGAGTCCAGTGGTGGAGAGGATTGCGGAGGGTATACGGAACCGTCTTCGCCCAAGCTAAAAATTTCTGATATGGGTCGACATCGCCGGTGCAGAATTCCTCGGGAACTGCGTTGGCGCGCATGGCGCGCCATTTATAGTGGTCGCCCTCGAGCCAGATTTCCGTGAGGTTCTCGAAGCGGCGGTTTTCGGCAACGTCTTTCGGAGACAAATGGCAGTGGTAATCGAGAATCGGCGGGCGGGCCGCGTAGGTCGAGTACAAGCGCCTGGCGGTCTCCGTCTTGAGAAGAAAATCGTCGTTTATAAATGTCATGGCCCTGGTTCCCCGTTCTTCTGTTGCGTTTTCGCGTCTCGCGATCAGCCGTTGGAGGTCATCGGCTGGCCGTTGACGCGAACATTATCAAGCGATAGTCCTTCCACGTTTTCGATCACATTCGGGCTGGCGATATTTTCGAAATTGCAATCGGCGAGGCGGATGTCTTGAATCGGCGCCTTCTTAAAACCGCGCAGATATAAGGCGTATTTCGCTTTTCCGACGTCGAGGGAGCGAATGTCGACGTTGCGCACGATGGGGGTGTAATTCCCGTTTTCGCCTTCTTCGTAATAGAAGTCGATGGCGACACCCGCGTTCGCCACCTGGCCGACTTTGACGTTGCGGACGTACATGTCTTCGATATCGCCGCCGCGCATGGCGTTATTTTTGATGCGAATGGCCATATCGAGATTGGGGCTATCCATCTGGCAATCCTCGGCGAAGACGTTGCGCACGCCGCCGGTGATTTCGCTGCCGAGCGTGACGCCGCCGTGGCCGTCTTTCATATGGCAACCTTGAATCACGATGTTTTCGGAAGGAGTGTGGAGGCGACGGCCGTCGGCATTTCGGCCTGACTTGATGGCAATGCAATCGTCACCCGTGGAAAAAGTGCAGTCCTTGATGAGGACGTCGCTGCAGGAGTCCGGATCGCAGCCGTCGGTGTTGGGGCCGGTGCTGTGGATCGTGAGGCCTTGCACCGTCACGTTCGTGGAGAGCGCGGGAGTGACTTGCCACATGGGCGAGTTCAGGAGGGTGACACCCTCGATGAGGATATTTTTGCAGCGGAAGGGCTGAATGAACTGCGGGCGAAGATAGTGGCCGGGGCCGAAAACGCGTTCGCTGACGGGAACGCCGCGCTCGGCCATACCGTGAAGGAGATTGCGGTCCTTCGTGAGGGTGTGGGCAGGGTCCTGGCGGCCGCAGCGCATGCCGCCGGCCCAGGGCCACCAATTCTCGCAATCGGCGTTGCCGTCGATGGTGCCCTGGCCGGTGATGGCGAGATTCTGCTGCTCGAAGGCGTAGATGAAGGGTGAGTAGTTCATCAATTCGGTGCCTTCGTAACGGGTGAAAACGACAGGATACTTGGCGGGATCGCGGCTGAAACGGAGCGTGGCTCCTTCGCTGACGTAGAGATTGATGTTGCTCTTCAGGGTGATGGCGCCGGTGAGGAATTCGCCTTTAGGGACGACCACCCTGCCGCCGTGTTTAGAACCGCAGGCAGCGATCGCTTTGCTGAACGCTTCGGTGCAGTCGGTCTTGTTGTCGCCGACGGCTCCGAATTCGGTTATGTCGAAATCGCGATCGCGGAACTTCGGCGGCTTGATGCGCGCGAGGATTCCGGGGACGGCGTCCCAGGGCGACGAGGAGTTGTCACGGCGATTGGTAGCCTTCGCAAAGGCGCGGCGACTTAGGATCGAGGCGCTTGCGATGTAAACGCCTCCGCCCAGGGCGGCTTTGAGAAAATCGCGGCGGCGGGTCATGAATGGCTAGCGAGCATTTCGGAAAATACCCCCCCTTTTTTGACCGCGATTAGAAGTGCAACCCTCAATGATAATAAAGACTTTATCGGCATTTTTAATTTTTTCGAGTTGCGGTTAGAATCTTCGCTTTGAGCTCGCCTTCTAGCACGCCGACTGGCGGGCACGGGACGCGAGCCCCACAATGATCGTCGTTCTATTGTCACACCCCAAGGGTCGTCCGACGAAACTGGTCGTTGACTGCGATCCCGGTTGGGACGCCGCCCCAACCGGGAAGTTGTTTTTCACGCTCTCTAGAAGATGAGCTTGAGAGCACCCTGGAACACTCTGGCGCCCTCGCCTGTGGTACCTGAGATAAGCCCGAATGAACCGCCCGCAGTGAGGCCGTTGCTGCTGAAGGCGGCGTTCGGATTGGCGAAAACCGGATGGTTGAGCACGTTATATGCTTCGAGCCGGAAATCCAGTTTCACGTTCTCATGGATTGGAAAGTACCGCGATATCTCAGCATCGAACTGAAATTGGTTCGGGCCGGGAAAGGCGTTCTTTCCAAGAGTGCCGAAGGTGTTGAGCGCCGAGCAACCAGTGAGTGAGGTGCAGCCTGCCAGTGTCGGAGGGGTCACAAACGCTGCAGGGTTGAGATAACCTTCGTCAGCTTCGGTCGCGCTGTTGATGAACAGGTGAGAAGGCAGGTAGACGGGAACCCCAGCAACCCGATCGGGACGGTCCTTGTTGACATCGATCAAGGAAAGATCGGTGCCTGTCGTTACGTTAATTGGGAATCCGTTGTTAACGCGGATCAAGGGCGCCACTTCCCAGTCGCTCAGAATCGAGTTCACCGCGCGATCGAAGCGCTTCACACTACTTGTAGCCACGACAGAGGCGTTAAACACGTTTCGGAGGTCTTGGCCGCACGGCCCGTAATCTCCGCGGAGATTATTCGGATTTTGCAAGGCGTTACCCGACAAGTCGCCAGCGGCATCTTCCACGTCGAGGCACTTTGACCAGGTGTAATTGCCAAGGAGGGTGAATGAGGACGAGAGGCGATGCTGGACGGAAAGCACCAAGCCGTTATAGTCGGACCAGGCAACGCTGTTGATAAGAACGGAGCCTGCGCCGCCGCCGACAATCTGGTTACCGCCGCCATTTACACCGTTTCCGACTGGGTTATCGACGGTCAGTGCGAAACGCGAAATGTAATTTCCGGTAGTGGAGCAGTTTTGCGGCAGAGCGCTGTTCTTCGGCGGCTTCACAGCGGCAGGCCCGGTCGTAACGAAGCCGGGGCAGCCGATTGCGTTCGCGGTGGGTCCGCCGGGCCCGACTTGCCACTCTCCAGGGACGAAAACGGCGTCGTCAATCGGATAGCCGTTCGGATCATGACTGCTTCTATTCCCGATGTATTGAGCCTGGACTTGCCAACCGCGTCCGAACTCATGCTGGATGCTGGCAGTCCACATACCCGTATCGGTCGGGCGGAAATTGGAGGCTGTTGCGATGTACTGACTCTGGGCGGGAAACACTGCAGTCGCCGGCGTCGGAACCTGTGCGGACGGATACGTATCGTCACTAGTGTCGCCACCAGTCTGATAGCAGCCATAACCGGTACCCCCGACAAGCCACGGATTGCTAAAACATAGCTGCGAGGTGGTGCTTGGACCACTTGCAGTGGCGTAGGGCGGATTCTGCTGGTTACGCTGCGAAGTGAAGTAATTCGGCTGGTCGTAGGCGAACTGAAAGCCAGCACGGAAGACGGTCTTGCCGTCGCCTACGGGGTCAAAGGTGAAGCCCACATTCGGTGACCACTGATCCGGCGAATTAGTGGTGAACTGGCGCTTCACGCGGGGGTCGCCATAGAAGGTGATGCCCGGAGGCGCGTTGGGATAGACGGAGCTGATCGCGTTGTCCAAGAAGCCCGTCATGTTCCAATCAATGCCGCGATTGAAATAGTCCACAGGGAAATACGTTGGCGTCCAGCGGATCCCGCCAACTAATGTCAATCGAGTCGAAGCATGGTAGGTGTCTTGAAAATAGAGGCTCGGGATGTTTCCGCGCAGGGCGTTCTGCTGGGCTTTGCTTTGTTGGAAAGCTTGCAAGGCGCCTGCGAGGAAATCGAGGTTGGCGTCGCCTACGGCAGATCCTCCGGCAGGGCCGCCGACTCCGCTGTATTCGCCGTTAAAGGTAAACGTGCCATTACCCTCGTAAACGTTGTCGATGTTCAGCTGGTTGTGAATCAACTCGCCACCGAGGACAAACTGATGCTTGCCATGATTCCAGTTCAGGTTGTCGGCTGCGTCCCAAGTGTTGTCGTTAAAGGCGGCGTGGGAGTTCGTGCCGCCGCCAATTGTGAACTTATGGTTGGAGCCGGATGTGCTGAGAGTCAGCTGTAGCCCGTGGGGATACAGTTGGTAGACATTCACGCCAAGTTTCGCGGCGTTGATGTCCGCATCGCTGTAGCCACGATCGTTGCGGCGGCGGAGGAAAGTAAAATGAACCGAGTTAACGACGTTTGGGTTGACCACGAAATCTTCGCCGAGGGTGATGGATTGGGTCCGCTCGACGTTGCCATTCGCGGTGGTCAGAAGGATGTTGGTCGGCGAGTACTGCGCGGGCAACTGGTAGCCGTCCAGAAAGTAGTGGCCGTACAACGTATTTCGCGAATTGATCGTGTAGTCGATCCTCGTGATCGATTGTTTATCGTAGAAGTCGTTCGGGATTCCATACTGGACATGGCCACAGGCGTCCGATCCGTCAGGGAGCGCCTTAAGCGGCGGAAGATACGCCATCAACGCGAGAGACGCAGAATTCCAAGCGGGAAGTACAGGTCCGCCAGGCTGGTTATACTTGTTGCCGGGCAGCGCAGCACCGGTCACAGGATCGTAGAGTTGCACGGCTTTGTCACCGCAAACGTTCGCGGCCGAACCGATAGGCGGGTCTGTCACGGAAAAGTCTCCAGCTAAATTGCCGGTTGTCGGGGTCCCGCCACCTGCGACGTAACCTGTTGGGATGTATGCGCTGGTGGTGGAAGAAAGCTGCTTGGAGACTTCGCGCTGGAAGCCGGTGAAGAAGAAAAGCTTGTTCTTGACGATTGGGCCGCCGATGGTGCCGCCGTATTCGTTCTGGTGCAACTGGTCCTTGCCGGTTGCGAAATAGTTTGTTGAGTCGACGAGATTGTTGCGAATGAATTCGAATCCGTCGCCGTGGAACTGATCGGTTCCAGAGCGAGTGACGACGTTTACGAGGCCGCCGGTATGGTTTCCGGTGGCGGCTCCAAGGTCGGTGGATTCGACGCTGAATTCGTTGACGGCATCGGGGAACGGGAACGGAAGGTTGGAGTTGGCCATGTAGTCGTTGTTTGTGCCGCCGTCGAGTTTCCACTCGGTGGTGTTGCCCATTCCTCCGGCCACCGAAACAGATACGGCCGCATAGGAATATTTCGAGCCGGTGAAATCGCCGCCCGGGGCGGTCGTCGAGGCACCCGACGTCGTGATCAACGCCGTCATGGAGCGGCCATTGAGCGGCATCTCGGTTAGGTCCGTTTGATCGATGGTCTGCTTGAAGGAGCTGTCTTCGGTCTGGAGGGCTAGGCCTTGCGCCTCGACCTGGACGGTCTGGCTGGCAGCGCCTACCTGCAGTTTGGCGTCGACGGCGATGCTGCTGCCGACTTCAAGCACGATGCCGGTTTTCTTATAGGCTTCAAACCCAGGCGCGGAGATGGCGACCTCATAGGGGCCGACGATCAGGCTGGGGAAGCTGTAAAATCCGCTGGCGTCAGTCTTCGTGGTTTGCGAGACACCTGTGGCGGTATTCGTGATCGACACGGAGGCGTTAGGGACTACCGCTCCGGTGGCGTCCTCGACCGTGCCTTGGACGGCGGCAGTGCCAGCGACCTGGGCAAGCGAAACGGAAGAACAGACGAATAGAAGCAACAACAAGCCGACAACTTTCTTCATTTTTCCCACCCCCGGCATGAAAAACCGTTATGTTCGGTTTTTTGGTTCTTGCTTGACCGTGCTTTGGCGAGGAACCGTCTCCGCGGCGCGCCACCCCCAGGGCGCCTGTTGCGCCTGGGAGCAGCCTTGGCCTGCGTCTCCCGGGCGATGAGAGGTTCTCGTGAGGGGGAAACTAAGACGCAATTTTTGTGCTGTCAACGTTAAAGATTTAAATGATATGTTTAATTCTGCTAAATAATCGCCGGGGCGATTCATCTCGTGGTTGCGAATTGCGGAGGAACCATTATGGACATCCGGCAGCTCGAATCGTTTCTTTCGGTAATCGATTCGCCCACGATGAGCCGGGCGGCGGAAACTCTGCACCTTTCGACGGGCGCCGTGAGCCTGCAAGTGCGGGCTCTTTCGAGCGAATTGAAGTCGCAGCTTTTTGTGCGCTCGGGAAGAAAGCTCGCTCCGACGCCAGCGGGACGGCGACTGGCGGAACACGCTCGCACGATTCTGCTGGGAATGAAACAGATCCGGGAAGAGTTCGGGGACGACCCGGAAACCGATACGCGTCCTTTTCATCTGGCAACGGGCGCGACAACGCTGATCTACCGGCTGCGGCGTCCCCTGAAGCTCGTGAGAAAGAGATATCCCAAGATCGATATTCATGTGACCGTTTTGGCCACGGAAGAAATCATCGCCGGGCTGAAGGAGCAGCAGTTCGATCTGGGACTGATCTCGCTTCCGGTGGCGGACAAGAGCCTCGGGATCGTGCCGCTATACAACGAAGAACTGCTGGTGGTGAGGCCGTCAGCGTCGGTCGTGAGAGGTCATCATGTGGGCGTGATTTCCGCCAGCGAACTGCAGGGCGCACCGCTGCTGCTTTATCCCAAGCACAGCAATATGAGGAGATTGATCGACCGATTCCTCGATGAACTGGGAGTGCACGGGCGCGTGATTATGGAGGCTTCCGACACAGAAGCAATCAAGGGGCTCGTCGAGGCTGGATTCGGATATTCGATCCTGCCGGAGTATGCGCTGAAACAATCGAGCAAGTTCTTTCACACGGCGCGCATTAGGGGGCGCCGGTTGATCCGGCGGCAGGCGCTGGCAATGCCGCTGAGCGCGCAGGCCCGTTCGCTGACGCAGAATGTGGCGCTCTTTCTAAAGAATAGTTTTAACGAAGCTTAGCGCCAGGGGCTATTGGGCCGGGTTTCGCTTCGCCGTGAAATCCACGGAATAGGACTGGGTTGGGTCCACCGTCGGCTCGGCTACCGAGCCGGTGATCGTATCACCGCTGATCGTACCTTTATATACTTCCGGGCGAGCTATGCCGTCGGCGAGCCTGCGGGAGACGGTCCAGGTGATCTGGTCGCCGGAAATGGAGCCGGTGACGGGAAGGCCGGGGCCACGGCCGCCGGAGAGCGTGCCTGTCAGGGCGTCGCCGTCCTGTTTAAGAGTAAGAGTCGGCGGACCGCCGCCGCGACCGGCGTATTGACCGCGGCCCTCGGGCGCGGCAGGAGCGGCTGCAGCGCTGCCGCCGGGAGGAATGGCGGGAGGAGCAGGAGCAACGGTCAAAGTCCAGGCGCCTGATGCGTCGGAATTCGATTGCGGTGAAGCGTGGATTGCCGCGACGAAAAGCGCCAACACCAGAATGGCAGTTGCTGCCAACCACTTCGCGCCCTTGTGCATTCCGTTTCTCCTTGAACTGCGTCGAGCGAAAAACATACAGCCGTTCACCGAGGAAAGCAAACGGTTCCGGGCGAGCATGCTCTGGCAAGAGGGCGATGAGGGCGGTTCAGTTGCGGAGCACCTTCCGATACTGCAACCCGATCGTCCAAATATGATTCGTATTAGAGCGAGTGATGCGGCGGACATATTCGGCAGGCGCAGGATTCGGAAATCAACGTCGGGAATGCTCTCCAACGGGTAGTAGAATCAGCTCGCAATTTAATCCGGGAAGCTAAGTGTGATTGCTGCGTGTCTCGAAGCGCGGTGTTCTATTGAACCGCGGACTCGCGGGCGCCGGTAGGAAACGCCGCACAGCAGCGAAGCGTCGTTATATTGCACTTCATTTGAAGGACTGTTTATCCGGACTTCCGGAAGGCGGTGAAACATGCGTGTACGCAACAGCTGGATATTGATGTTTATGTTCGCTGCGTGGGCCGCCCTGGGGGCAAGCGCGCAAAATCAACCGGCCCAGAATTCGCCGCAAGCTCCCGCGCAAAACAGCGCGCCGAGCCAAGCGCCGGCACCGCCTCCGCAGGCGCTGGCGCAGAACAATCACGCGGCGGTGAGAATTTCGCTCGACGAGGCGATCCAGATGGCGCTGCAGCACAACCACAGTCTGCTGGCAATGAGGTCAACGATCCAGCAAAGCCACGCGGAAGAGATCACGGCGAATTTGCGCCCCGATCCTGTGCTGCTGGGCGACGCGCAATTCATCCCGATCTTCCAGCCGGGAGAATTCAGCGCGGATTATCTGGACAACACGGCGCAGTTCGACCTCGGGATCGGCTATCTTTTTGAGCGGGGCCAGAAACGGCAGCACAGACTGCAAGCGGCGAGAGACGTGACGGCGGTGACGACTTCGCAAGTGGCGGACGACGAGCGCACGCTGACGTTTGACGTGGCGCAGGACTTTATCAACGTAGAGCTGGCCGAGTCCTCGCTCGACCTGGCGCAGCAGGACCTAAGCAGCTTTCAAAACACGGTTGCGATCAGCCAGGCGCAATATCAGGCAGGCGATATCAGCGAGGATGACCTGTTAAAGATCAAACTGCAGATGCTGCAGTTTCAGACGGATGTGTCGCAAGCGCGGCTGGCAACGGTGCAGGGCCTTTCCGACCTGCGGCAGCTGGTGGGATACGAATCCGTTCCGGCGGATTACGACGTGGCGGGCCAGTTCGAATATCAGCAGATTGCGGGAAATCTGGAGGATTTCCAAATGAGCGCTCTCCGGGACCGGCCGGACTTGCGGGCGGCGCAACAAGGCGTGACGGCGGCGAACAGCCAATACGCGCTGCAAAAAGCGATCGGCAAACGCGACGTGACAGCGCAGATCAACTATACGCACGTGAGCGAGGTGAACACGGCTTCGCTTTTCGGGCAAATCCAATTGCCGATTT